>JADMIO011294133.1_pt1 | contig 95315 bp, 68 predicted proteins | sample 8958161 | NCBI WGS metagenome assembly JADMIO01 (sample SAMN16585339, study PRJNA669376) | soil metagenome | isolation source: Crop rotation soil | place: USA: Cullars Rotation, Alabama | collected 2011
CCGCGACTTCAAGTCACGTGAATTCCAAGCTTCGGATCCCACTGTGCTGGAAAGCTGCGTGTCGGCGTACCCGTCGGCGGATGAGGACGCGAACCTGCGCGCGATTCCCGCACTGCGCACGAGGTACGGCTGCGACGTCGGCTACAGCAGCCATGAGGTGGGCATCGCGGTGTCATGCGGGGCGGCGGCGCTCGGCATCACGTCGCTGGAGCGGCACGTCACGCTCGATCGCGCGATGTACGGGTCGGATCAGGCGCTGTCGCTCGAGCCCCCAATGTTTCAGACGCTGGTGCAGGCGGTGCGCACGATTGAGGCAGCGCTGGGCGACGGCGTCATCGGCCGGCCGACGGTCGAAGAAGTCTCGGTGGCGAAGCGCTTGCGGGCGCATCGTCCGTGGGACGTTTGCGAAGTCGACTGACGAATTTACCGCGGAGACGCGGAGGCGCGGAGATACAGAGCGTGACGCGTGCACCGGATCGGTTCTCGGTCGCCGATGCAGTGATAGTCGTGTCCGGTGCCGGACGCGGCATTGGGGCGGCGATTGCCGGCGGGTTGGCGGCGGCGGACGCGCACGTGCACGGGATCGATGTTCGGTTCGAGTCCGGCGCGCTACCGTATCGCACGACGCCGTGCGACGTCACTGACGACGGCGCGCTGCGTGCGCTCGTTGATGCCGTCATGCGCGAGCATGGTCGGATCGACGGGCTCGTCAACGCGGCCGGTATCAGCTTGCCGCCAGCCGCGAGCTATGAGCGCAACACGTTTCTCGAAACGCTCGCGGTCAATACCTTGGCGCCGCTGCGTCTGGGCCGCATGGCGGCGGAGGCCATGCGAGCTCCGGCCGCGCGCGGTGGCTCGATCGTCAACGTGACGAGTCTCGGCGCGCATCTGGGCTTTCCCGACAACCCGGCATATCAGGCGTCGAAGGCGGCCGTGGCGCAGCTCACGCGCGCGATGGCGGTCGACTTCGGGCCCTGGGGCGTGCGCGTCAACAGCCTGTGTCCCGGTTACGTGGCAACAGCGATGACGCGCGCGAGCTACGAGGACCCCGACGCCAATCGCGCGCGTGTCGCGCGGACGGTCCTCGGCCGTTGGGCGCAGCCAGACGACCTCGTCGGCCCGTGTCAGTTCCTCCTCTCCAGCGCATCGGCGTACGTCACCGGCATCGAGCTGGTGGTCGACGGCGGATGGTTGGCCAAGGGGCTATGAAACCCGGCGCTGCCCGCGCCATGTCGCCCTTGTGGGCTATCACCTCGTACTTCAACCCGATGCGCTATCGGCTCCGGCTCGCCAACTATCGGGCGTTTCGCGCTCGACTCGACGTGCCGTTGATCGCGGTCGAGCTCGCCTACGAGCACGACTTTGAGCTCGCTGACGGCGATGCCGAAATCCTCATCCAGCTGCGCGGCTGCGATGTCATGTGGCAGAAGGAGCGCCTCCTGAACCTTGCGCTCGATGCGTTGCCCGCCGGCTGCAGCAAGGTGGCGTGGATCGATTGCGACGTTGTGCTGACAGCGCGCGACTGGCCGCAACGTCTCGACGCCTTGTTGGACCGGCACGCCGTCGTGCAGGCGTTCCGTCACGTCTGCCACGTCCCTTCGGATTGGAGCGGTAGCAGCACAGCATCACCTCTGTTCACGCAGGACGCCGCGTTGGCGGTGGCCATCGAAACGGGAAACGAAGCGCTGGCGAGCCGAATTCCGAGCGGCCCCGGGTCGACAAACAAGGGCATGGTATGGGCGGCGCGGCGGGCGCTGCTCGCCGAGCACGGACTCTATGATGCGTGCATCATCGGCGGCGGCGATCTGGCGTTCATCGCCGCACTATGCGGGCGCTTCGATATCGCCGCACGAGTGATGAACGAGGCCCAATCGGCGCACTATCGCTGCTGGGCAGAGCGGTGGCACGAAGCTGTCGCCGATTCATTCGGCGTGCTCGACGGTGTGGCGATTCACCTCTGGCACGGTGACGTCCGCGATCGCCGCTATCGCGAGCGCCACGATGGGTTGAAGCGCTACGACTTCGACCCCGCTACCGATATCGCGCTCGACGGTAATGGAACCTGGTGTTGGAGCAGCGAGAAGCCGGCGCTGCACGAGTACGTGCGCGCCTATTTCGCGGCGCGGCGTGAGGACGGGTGACGCCTGATCGAGCTGTCAGCCTTCGACGCGCCGCCAGCGCGCCGTGATGCGCATCGAGCAGTCGGAGAATCCCAGGCAGAAGCCGGACAGGTTCACGTGCGCATCGTAGGTCGCCGTCGTCGGACTCTCGCTCAAGTTGGCGGAGGCGTCGAGGTTGACGTCATAGTCGCACGTGGCGACCGAGTCGCTCGTACTGCGCTGCACGTGAACCGTACCGTCCGGATCGACGGTGCCGGTGTAGGTGTTGCCGCTGTCGTCCTCGATCTCGACGTCCATGCCGGATTCGCGGATGGTAAAATCGGATCCCACCTGCTGGAGGGCACGCAACACGCCGTCTTCGAACAAGTTGTTACAATCGGAGGACACGACGTCATAGTCGTCGACCGTCCACATCGTCACCATCTCACCGCCGGTCGGCGTCGCGGTGGGCGTCATCGCGGTAGTCGTCGGCGTTGGCCCGGTTGCGGTCGGCGTCGGCGTTCCGGACGAGGTGCACGGCGAGCAACTACAGAGTGCATTGTTGACCGCAGCGACCAGGCGGTCCACGCTGACGATCCCGTCGCCGTTGTCGAGGTTCGAACACGCGGACAGCTCGCTCGTCCCGAGCGCGATTCCGACGCCCAGCACGAGCTCATTGATCTGCACGGTGCCGTCGCCGTCGCAATCGCCGATGCAGGATTGCGCTCGCACGCGAACGGCTGTGACAGACAGCATGATCACCAAAACGACTAGAGTACGACGGATCGCCGCGGTCATTGGTGATCGATACAACCAAGTTTCGCGCCAGATTGCTGCCATCGAGGTTTGTGTCGCGCTGTGGCGCACTCATTGGCAATGATTGCATCGAGGTCGACTGCGGGCTGCACCATTTGCACTCTCCGTAGCACCGGCGTCTCTGCCGGTGGCGCGCGAAGCGCGCTGCAGTGACGAGCAGAACGCCCCGAATGTCGCGCTGGCGGCCCGCCAGGCCCCCACCGGCGGAGACGTCGCTGCTACCCCCTGGCAGGGTACCGATGCGTTTACTTGCGCAACGATGCCGACTAGCTTCGACGCGATGGTTGAGCACTATGATGTTGTCATCGTCGGCGCCGGGCTTTCGGGCGTAGGCGCCGCCGTGCACCTGCGGCTGAAGTGTCCCAGCAAGAGCTACGTCATCCTCGAAGGCCGCCCCTCGATGGGAGGCACCTGGGATCTGTTCCGCTACCCGGGCATCCGCTCCGACAGCGACATGCATACGCTGGGCTACAGCTTCAAACCGTGGCGCGACGCCAAGGCTATCGCGGACGGCCCATCGATCCTCAGCTATGTGAAGGAAGCTGCCGCCGAGCACGGCGTCGACAAGCACATCCGCTATGGGCACCTGGCGAGCAAAGCGTCCTGGTCGAGTGAGGACGCTACCTGGACCGTCGAGGCCAAGCGCCAGGCGAGCAACGATACGGTCCGCATCACCTGCAACTTCCTGTTCATGTGCGCGGGCTACTACAGCTACCGTCAGGGCCATACGCCCGAGTTCGAAGGCAGGGAGCAGTTCAAAGGAACGATCATCCATCCGCAAAAGTGGCCGGAAGATCTCGACTTCAAGGACAAGAACGTCGTCGTGATCGGCTCCGGCGCGACGGCGATGACACTGGTGCCGGCGATGTCGCAGGACGTGAAGCACATCGTCATGCTGCAGCGCTCGCCGACGTACGTCGTGTCGCGTCCGGACAAAGACGTGATCGCGAATTCCTTGCGCAAGGTGTTGCCCGAGGATTGGGCCTACGCCATTACGCGCTGGAAGAACGTGGCGCTGCAGCAGTTCTTGTATCGGCGCACGCGCACGCAGCCGGAGAAGGTCAAGCAGCGGCTGCTCGACATGGTGCGCAAGGAACTCGGGCCGGACTACGACATCGAGACGCACTTCACCCCGAGCTACAACCCGTGGGACCAGCGTCTCTGTCTGGTGCCGAACAGCGATCTTTTCGAAGCGATCCGCTCGGGCAAGGCATCGATCGTTACCGACCTGATTGACCACTTCGACGAGACGGGGATTGCGCTCAAGTCGGGCAAGCATCTCGATGCGGACATCATCGTGACAGCGACCGGGCTGAACCTCGTCGTGCTCGGCGAGATGCAGTTCAGCGTCGACGGCGAGCCGGTCGATTTCTCCCGCACCTGGACCTACAAGGGCATGATGTATTCCGGCGTGCCGAACCTGGTGTCGACGTTCGGCTACATCAACGCGTCGTGGACACTGCGCGCCGATCTCACGTCCGAGTACGTTTGCCGCCTGATCAACCACATGGATGAGACCGGCACGCGTCAGGTCACGCCGATGCTGCGCGACACCGACACCGGTATGCCGGAGCGACCGTGGATCGATAAGTTCTCGTCCGGCTACATGCAGCGCGTGATGCACCGCTTCCCGAAACAGGGCGACCGCGAGCCGTGGCTCAACCCACAGGACTACACGCGCGACAAGAAGATGATCCGCCTTGCACCGCTCGAGGACGGAGCCCTGATTTTCGGCAATTCCGCCCGGCGTGACGATGTGCGGCAAAATGTCTCGCGCGCGGTGGTCGATCGCGAATCGCTGGCGGCGCGCTGACACACGACCGCGTCGTGAATCGCGTGCGGTCCACCGCATGCGACCTGGTGCAGTGGTTCACTGAGCCGAGGCTGTCGTCGGCGGCACCAACAGAGTGCGCGACCGCCATCCCTTCTGTGCGAAGTCGAGCACCATTTGGTTTGGCTCGGCGAACTGGACGCGTCGTCCCTCGACGACGTTGTCGGGATAATGGATCGTGAAACAGCGCCGCCCACCCCGGGAAGAAAACCGGCAATGGTACGGTGGGAAAGGCGCGGTTCGCGATGATGACGGTGTCACCGACCGCGCTCTCCGCGATCGAGGCGTGAATCTTCGCCAACGCGAGCTCGCGGTGCCGCTGCGCCATGGCACAGCGTGTCGTGACGGGAGGGTTGTCCACCGGGAATGTTGCCGCAGTGAGCAGGCACCAGACGCCGATCAACGTCGCTGCGGCGCGCGGCAAGTGCTCGGCGAACGGCCGCACGAGGAACGAAAGCAAGATCGCCAGCGGGATGAGCGGGGCATAGTAGAAGCGCCCGCCCGCCCTCATGTCGTCGAGCGGGGCATCGTAGTCCACCGGAAAGCCCCGAGTCAGCGCGATCAACACAAAGAACGACGCCGTCAGCACCGCGCAAGCAGCGACGCGGCTGCGCACCGTCGCGTTCCCGCGCCATGCGACGGCGAGCAGTGCGACGACGAATACCGCCAACAGCGCGTAGCCGGCTGGGAACACGTAGTGCACCGGAAGCCATCCGGCGGAGAGACGCGACAGTGCGAACGTGATCAGGCGGACCGTATCTGCGGCTGCGGTCGAGAAAAACATGTAGCGCCCCCCGAACGTCAGATCGCCAAAGGTCCCGAAGAAGACGAACAGGTAGAGGCGATTCAGCGCGAAATAAAGAATCGGCACGACCACCAACAGGGAAATGAGCGGTACGCGCCACCGCCACCTCGCGCTCGACCCGCGCAGCAGCAGGGCGAGCACGAAGGGAAGCGTGATGGCGAAGAAGACGCCGCTGCCGTAGGAGAGCATGGCCAGGATGGCGCCGCCGTACCACGTGGCGATGAGCGCCGTGCCTGGCGCCCGGCCGTCGCGCCCGGCGCGCGCTGCTTGCCAGAGCACCACGAGCATGATCGCGGCGACCATCAAATGTCCATAAACGGTGTAGTAGCCGATCGACGCGGCTTGCAGGGGACACGCACCCCATAGCGTGGCGCCGAACACCGCCGCCGGCCGGCTCTCTGTGTACGTGTCGATGACGCGGTAGAGCAGCCGAACGTTGAGCAGATGTGTGAGAAAGGAGCTCCACAAGTACGGCGCTTGCGCGGTGCCGAACAGCCACCACATCAGATAGAAGACGGCGTTGCGCGCTTCATAGAGATGACCGGCGTTGGGAATGACCTCGTATTGGAGGAACGTGTAATTGTTGATTTCGTAGAGGCTCAGGTAGTCGTCGCAACGAAAGCAGCCGCGCGTCGCGGGGAACTGAACGATGGCGGATAAGACGAGCGGTACGAGCGCGAGCCCCGCCGCGAGTAGGCGTGATTGCGATGAGCTTTTGAGCGGTGGGCGTTCTAGACGCTCAGATGACATCAGCCAGCACAGCGCTTCGCCCCCGGTCTCGCCGCCCAAGAGCGAAGAGTCCTTCAAAGCGTTAGTGCGAATTGGCTACAGCGTCGCGTAGCACCGTCGGTTCCTCGCTGGCAAGTAATTTTCCGCGCGGACGATGTCCTCGCGTCGTGCGCGAAGCGTTGGCTTCGTGGAGGGTGGGTTCTAACCTCAGGCGAGCTCGGCGAGCAGTTGGCGCGCGTCCTCGAGATCCGGCGTGTCGTGTCCCTCGCCGAACCAAGCGTAGACCTCGCCCATCAGCTCCCGTGCCGGCTGCCGCTTGCGTGTGCCGTCTTGCTGCCAGAGCCGAGCGAGGCTCATCGCGGCCCGCAGCTCGAGCGATCTCGCCTCTTGGCGTCGCGCGATCTCGATGGCGGTGCGAAAGCGCGCTTCGGCCGCGCCGCGCTCGCGCTTGCCGCGCAGCAGGAGCTGGCCGTCGATCCGATGGAGCTCGGCTTCGTACCATAGTTCGCCGCTCTGCTCGACCAGCGTCAGCGCCTCCGCGATCAGCGCGCGTCCTTGCGGCGCACGTCCGCTGTCGCCCTCCGCCTCGGCCAATTGCGCGAGCACGTACGAGCGGCTCAGCCTCGCACCGGTGCCCTCGATGGTCGCCAGACCGGTGCGCATCGTGGTGATGCCGTCCTCCGTCCGACCCTGTCGCGTGAGAAGCCAGCCCTGACGAACGGCGCCCCAGCCGGACCAATGCGGAAAGCCGTGCTCGTCGCAGAGTCGCAGCAGGGTTTCCACGCGTGCGGCAACGCTGGCTTCGTCGCGCAAAAACATGCCGACCCCGGCCGCCGCAAAGTCGAGCGCGAACGCCAGGCTGAACGGATGCGCGAGCTCGTCTGCGAAGCGCAGCGCCTCAGCGATGCGCGCCCGCGCCTGGCCGGGATACCCGAGGTGCCAAAGCGTCCAGGCGGCGTAGGCGAGGCACGTGACCTTCGGATCTTGTGCGCCGACCTGGGTGCGATCCGGACCGTGCAGATTGGGATCGTAGAGCGCCAATGCCTCTTCGAGATGCGCCAGCGCGGTGCGCAGCTCGCCGAGGGTCGACAAGGTCAAACCCTGCAGCGTGTGCGCCCAGACGAGCAGCGCAGGGACCTGCGTCGCTTGCGCCAGTCGAAAGAGTTGCGCCGCCAACTCCGATGCTGACGGCAGCTCGGCGCGCAAAAAATGAAATCCCCACAATCCCGCGAGTACGGGAAACAACTGCGGGACTTCGCCCATGTGTTGGCAGAGCTCGAAGGCACGCCGATTCGCCAGCTCGACCTCGGGCGCGGCATAGCCTTTGGTCACCGTCAGCGCGTTGGCCAGTGTTGCCTGCACGGCGAGCTCGTGCGCGGCGCGCTCAGGTGTCTCCGGCATCGTCTGCAGAAGCGCCAGGCCTCGCCTCAGGAGATTGATCGCCTCCGGGTGAGCGGAGCGCCGCAGCGAGAGGTCACCGGCCTGGCCGAGGTAGCGCAGCGCACGCTCCGCGTCGTGCCCGCGCTCGAAATGCATTGCGAGCTCTGCCGCAACGTCACTGACGCGCGCGCCGAGCGCGCGCTCTTCCCACTCGCCGATCGAGCGGTGCAGTCGCGCGCGACGCGCCGGCGCGATGTGCTCGTACGAGACCTGCTGATACAGCGCGTGACGAAACGCGTAGCGGCCGGTGAGGGCGCCGTCGGCCAATCGTTCCGGTTCCTTGGCGGCGAGGAATTGATCGCGCTTCGCCAGCGCCTCGCAGACTTCCTCCGCGTGCTCGGCGTGATCCTCCAGCGCGGCGGCGATCATCGCGGTCGAGAACTCGGCGCCGGCAACGCTTGCCGCCTCGATCACGCGGCGCTCCGCGATCGGCAGCCGCGCCAGCTGCATCTCGATCATATCGCGCAAGCTTTCGGGCACGACCGCCCCCGCCTCCTCGAGTCCGGCCGCCAACTGCCACCGGCCGTCGCTGTCGATCAGGACGCGTTGACTGATCCAGTAGTCGAGGACGTTGACCATGAAGAGCGGATTGCCCTCGGTGCTGCGATGAATCATCGCTGCCAGGTCGGGGGAGAGCTCTCGCTGCGGAAAGCGGGTGGCGAGATACGCGTTCACGTCGACGCCGGTGAGGAAGCGCAGCGCCAGTTCCTCACAGCGTTGGTGTACGCGCAGCTCGTGCATCGCATCTTTCAACGGATGGCCGCTCGCGATCACGTCCGCGGGGCGGTACGTCCCCAGCACCATCAGGCGCGCCGGCGTGCGCCGCCGCGCCAGCGCGGCGACGAGATCCAGCGTCGAAAAATCGCTCCAGTGCAGATCCTCGATCGCGAGCACGACCGTGGCATGTGCCGTCACCGCTTCGAGCGCCTCGGCGAGCTCGCGCAGCATGCGTTCGCGCGTCGCGCCTTGCACCTTGCGTTGGATCGCCTCCAACTCGGCGTCGCCGAGTAAGCCCGGCATCTGCGCCAACCAGGTCGGCGCGTAACGATTGAGCGTCGCGAGAATGCGTCCGCCATCCGCACCGCGGCACAACTGTCCCAACGCCTCCAGCACCGGAAGATACGCCTCGCCCGAGCCGTAGTGCTCGACGCACTGGCCGCGTGCCACCGAGATGCCGCCCATTTGTGCGACCGCGTTCAGAAACGCATCGGTCAGCGCCGTCTTGCCGATACCGGGCTCGCCGGTGATGAACACCACTTGGCGCGTTCCGCCGTTCGCCCCCTTCAGCCACTGCTGCAGTTGAGCGAGCTCGGCCGCGCGCCCGACCACGCTGCGGTCGTGCGGATGCGACGGGAGCGCTTGCGCGTCGGGTGCTTGCGGTTGCGCTGCGCTCGTCGTCGTCACCGGCGCGATGAAGCGATAGCCGCGATGCGGCACGGTCTCGATCAATCGCGGAGCGCTGGCGTCGTCACCGAGCACGTCGCGCAGATCGCGAATCGTGCCGCGCACGACGCTCTCGCTGACCACTGTGCGCGGCCAGACAGCGGCGCGCAGCTCCTCTCGCGTGACCAAGCGGCCCGCGTGTTCGAGCAAGCAAGAGAGGACGGCAAAAAGCTTCGGACGCAACGCGACCAGCGTCTCGCCCTGCCAGAGTTGCTGGCGGTCGGGATCGAGGCGAAACCGATCGAAGTCGAACGTCCGGTGCTCCATGGGCCTCTGTGGGCGGCATATCCTTGTTGCGAGCAAAATTCACCGTGCGGCGGGGAAGTTGTGCCTTGACCGGCTCAGGCAGTGCGGACTATGCGCGCATAGCCATCAGGCACTGCGCTCGGAGGAGACAATGGACATGCTGCGTGATTTGACCCGCGACGTCACCGTCTTCGTCCTAACCGTGGGAGCACCGAGCTTTTCCGAATGCATGCAGCGCCTCGATGCGCAGGACTGTCGGTTCACGCGCGAGGTGATCGAGAACGTGGCGCCGATGAGCCGCGCGCTGCAGTGCATGCTGGATCGCTGCCGCACGCGCTATTTGGTCCAGGTGGACGAGGACATGCTCCTCTATCCGCACGCGATTCAATCGCTGTACTCGCGTCTAGAGGCGGCGCCGCCGGAGGTGGCGATTCTCACCTGTCACCTGCTCGACCGCCATGCCGCGCGGGTGGTGTACGGTCTGAAGATCTATCGCCATAGCATCGTGCGTCGCTACCCGTACGACGACGTGCAAGCATGCGAATATGACCAGATCCGGCGTTTCGTGCAGGACGGATTCGTCGACATGCGGCTCCCGCTGGAGGACCACTTCCAGCCGTCCGAGCTCACGCTCGGCGAGCACGGCGCGGGATGGACGCCGCGCTCCGTGTTCGAGCGCTATTGGACGTTGGAGCGCAAGATCCGCCGCCACCGCAGCGGCATCCCGACCACGTCCGCGACGTGGGTAGAGGAACACGCCCCGTTCTTTCTGAAGCGCTATCTCGAGAACGGCGACCCGCTGGATCTCTACGCTCTGATGGGCGTCGTCGCCGGTCGACTAGCCGAGATCCACGGTCGCGGTCGCGAGAAGGACTACCGCGAGTACGGTCGCCTTCCCGGCTTCGACACCCTGGTCCGTTTCGTCGCGGAAGCCGCGCTCGAACCTCTGAATCCACCCGAATAAAATCTGGCGGGCGCCGCGCCGTCGGCGCCGGTGGGGCGGAGCGGGGTTGTCTCGTCGCGGTGCTAGGCGCGAAACAGGCGGCGACGGCGCGCCGCCCTCCAGATTTGGGAGCAGAAAGTGAGCGCTAGTAAGTGTCACTATAACTCACTATAAACGTACTATGTCACAGTACCAGCCGCTCGCCGATTTCCTTGCAGCCAGGGAAGAGAGTGAATGGGAGGCCGATTTCGCCGACATCGAATCCCGCTTGGGTTTCTCGCTGCCAACGAGCGCGAGAAAGTATCCCGCTTGGTGGGCCAATCAGCGGGGCGCTGGACACAGCCAGGCCCGCGGATGGCGCAGCGTGGGGTGGCGCACATCCGGCCTCGATCTGAAGCGCAAGCGCGTGCGGTTCGTTCGCGAGCGGCCCGAGCATGCGCGCGCAATCGCAACGTCCAACATGGAGCGCCAGCGAGGTCAGCTCGTTGATCAGGCGGTCGAGCTGACCGGCATCACGGACCATGACCAGCTCATTCGCGAGGCATTGCACGCCTTGATCGAGCGTGAAGCGGCGAGGCGGCTCGCGCGGCTGGGCGGAACAATGCCGAGCTTTCGTTCGCCCGATCGCGAGCGGCCGTGATCTTGGTCGACACGTCCGTTTGGGCCGACCACTTCCGGCATTCCGAGGGCAAACTCGTCGAGCTCCTGAACCGAGAGCTGGTTTCGGTTCATCCCTTCATCACGGCCGAGCTCGCGCTTGGCAATCTGCAACCCTGGGACTCGACGGTCGCGCTGCTGCGAGCGCTCCCGACGACCGTGATCGCTTCGGAGAACGAGCTCCTCGCGTTGATTCGGGGCGAGCGACTAGCGGGCAGTGGCATTGGGTTCGTCGACGCGCACCTGCTGGCGGCGTGCCGGCTCAGCCCGGGAACACTCCTCTGGTCGCGCGACCGCAAGCTTGCGCGCAGAGCCCAGGCGATGCGGCTTGCATGGTCCGAAAAGACCGGGTCGTGATGGGTCGTCGCGATAGGTAAGGTATTTCCGCCGAGCTCCGCCGCTCGGCGGCGACGGCGCGCCGCCCTCCAGATTGGATGGCTACTTGCAGCCGTTGAGCGCGGCGTTCACGGCTTTGACGAGCTCGTCGACGGTGACGGTGTCGCTGCCGTCGACGTCGATCGCCGTGCACGATGAGAGCTCGCCGTTGCCGAGCGAGATGTTGACGCCGCGTACGAGCTCGTCGACGGCGACGCTGCCGCCGGCGTCGCAGTCGCCGGCGCAATCGCCATTGCTCGGCGGCGTTGGGGTGGCGGTTGCGGTGGCGGACGGTGTCGTGTCGACCGGCGTCGGGCTCGGTGTCGTCGCCGGCGCTTGATCCACGACGGTGATCGTCTTCGACGCCAGCATCGCGCCGTCGGTCATGCGCGCGACGTCGAGGATCAGGCGCTCGCGGTCGTCGCCGCGTATGGCGAGGATGATGTTGTCGTTGGCGAAGGTGGTGTCCGGCTGCCCGTACGCCGCATACTCGCTCTGGTTGGAGAAGATGTCCTGCGTGACATCTTCGGGGAAGAACAACTGCGACACCCGGTACGAGCGGCTCGCGTCTTTCACCTGCACGTGGATGTGGATGGCGCGGCCGGAATACCAACCCGGAAAGCAGGTATCAAAGAACACCGTGCCGTCGCCGTCCGTGATCTGCACACCGCGGAAGAACGCCTGCGCTGCATACGACTGATCCTTCAGACACATGCCGTTGTTGGGCGTCTGGCCGGAGTAGCTCCCCTCGACGTTGGTGTGCCAGATTTTGACCGTCACGCCGGCGAGCGGATTGCAGGATTCGTCGAGGACGCGCAGCGCCAGCCGCACCGGCAATCCGGTCCATCCTTCCGAGACGTCCTCGCGCAGCAGATCGTCTTGGGTCGTGCACGGCCCTTCCGTCGTCGTCGTGACGATCAGGCATGAGCCCGGTGGATCGACAAAGGGGTCGGGGTACGTCGCTTTGTCGGTCATGGAGATCGTTCCGCCGGTTGCCCACGTCTCCGCAGTGCCTGCGGCTGAACGCACCGCGGCACGTACGAAGCGTGGCAGTAGCGGCGTCACGGCGACGCCGGCAACGAGAGTCAGCACCTGGCGCCGACTGGTCAACACTGGCAAACGCTCCTTGCTCTGCATCGTCGCGTGATTCGAGATCTTGTCAATCCAGCTCTTGAACGGCGGCCGGTGAAAAATCCGTCGGTCCGCCGCAAAATCTCTCAGGCGAGCGCGGCGAGCAACGCGCGCGCTTCGCTCAGATCGGGCGTATCGAGGCCCTCGTTGAAGAAGCCGTAGGCGTCGGCCAACAGGCGATGCGCGTCGCCGCGCTTGTTCTGTTGCTGCCAGAGACGACTCAGGCTGGTGACGGCGCGCAGCTCGAGCGATTTCGCGCCCTGGCGCCGCGCGACCTCGATCGCGCGTTGAAAGCACGCCTCCGCTCGCGACGTCTCGGGACTGGCGCGCTGGCGCTTGCGATTGGCGCGCGCCGACCCTTCGAGCGTCAGCTCGCCCTGTAGCCGATACAGCTCCGCGTCGTAGCTGCGCTCTCCGGTCTGTTCGACGATCGCGCGCGCGGCCGCGACCGCGGCCAGCGCTTCCTTGATCTGGCCCGCCTTGCCGTGCGCCTTTGCCAACAGCATCAGGTGCGATGGCCGGCTCATCGCCGCGCCCGTGGCTTCGTAAGCCGCAAACGCCGGAGGCATTCCTCGTAGGCCCTCGACTGCCATGCCCAGAGCGGCGAGCGTCCAACCCTGCAGGACCATGCTGTCGGCGAGCAGGAAGCGGAATCCGTGTCGCGGCGCGACGCGCATCAGCGCGTCGATCGACGTCTGCGCGGCGTGCTCTTCGCGCCGCAGCACGTGGGTCCAGGTGACGAAATCGAGCGCGAACGTCTCGCAGTAGGGGCTCTCGGTTTCCTTGGCGAGCCTCAGCGCCTGCTGCGCATGGCGCAGCGCCTGATCGGGATAACCCAGAAACCAGAGACTCATTCCAGCGAAGGAGTGGCAGGTCACTCCCGGGTCATCGCCGTAGAGCGCCGCCATGAATCGGTGCGTCTGCGGATCGTAGAGGGCGATGCCTTTGTCGAGATGCTCGCGCGAGGCGTTGAACTCGCCGAGGGTCAGAAACAGCGGGCCGAGCAGGCTGTGTGCGACGAGGGAGACCAACGCGTCGTTGGTGTGCTCTGCCAAGCGCAAGATCTGCTCGCCCAGCGCACGCGCCGCGGGCAGATCGGCGCGCACGAAGTAGAATCGAAAGAGTCCGGCCAGCGCGGGCAGCAGCTGCGGGCGTTCGCCCATCTGCGCACACAGGTCGCGGGCCCGCGCGAACGTCTGCTCGACCTCCTGAGCCGCGTAGCCCTTGGTCATGAGTAGCGGCACGCCGACGGCAACGCGCAAGGCCAGCTCATGCTCGGCGCGCCCGGGCGAGTCGGGCAGGTGGCTCAACAAGCTCAATGCGCGACCGAACAGCGCTGCTGCTTCGTGCGGCGCCTGCCGGCGCGACGCGTTGTCTGCCGCTTGCGTGAGGTAGTCGATGGCGCGCGCCTGATCCTGCCCGCGCTCGAAGTGCATCGCCAGCTCCGCCGCGGCATCCTTCGGCCGGCCGCTCAGCGCCTGCGCACCCCATTCGCCGATGCGATGGTGCAGCCGCGCGCGCCGTGCGGCGGCGAGACGTTCGTAGAGGACCTGCTGATACAGTCCGTGGATGAAACCGTAGCGGCCGGTCGCGGTGCGCCCGGCCAATGTTTCGATGCCGCGTGCGAGCAGGAATCGCGCTTGGCCGGCGAGTCCTTCGCAGCATTCCTCGATGCGGTCCTCGGACTCGCCGAGCGCGGCTGCCACGGCGGCGGTGGTAAATTCCAGCCCGACCACGGCGGCGGCCTCGAGCATGCGGCATTCGTCGGCGGTCAGACGTTCGAACTGCTTCTCGATCATCTGCCGCAAGCTTTCCGGCACGGCCGCCGCGACATCGTCGACGGGTGCGGACAATTGCCATTCGCCGTCGTGCTCGATCAGCACGCGTTGGCTCAGCCAGTAATCGACCAGGCTGACGACGAACAGCGGGTTTCCGTCGGTGCTGCGATGAATCGCGCGACCGAGATCGGCAGGTAGGGCACGCGCGCGAAATCGCTCGCTCAAATATGTCCCGACTTCGACGTCGGTGAGGAAACGCAGCGACAGTTCCTCGCACTGCTGATGCACGCGCAGCTCCTGCTTCATGCCTTTCAACGGATGGCCACTGACGATCACATCCGCCGGGCGATAGGTGCCGACGAGCATCAGTCCCGCGGGCATGCGGCGCTGGGCCAGCAACGAGACCAGATCCAGCGTCGAGACGTCGCTCCAGTGCAGATCCTCGAGCGCCAGCAGCAGGGTCTTCTCCGCCGTCAGCGCTTCGATCGCTTCCGCCAACTCGCGCAGCATGCGTTCGCGCGTCGCGCCCTGCGCGCGCCGTTGCACCGCCTCGAGCTCGGCGTCACTTACGATTCCCGGCATCTGAACCAGCCACGCCGGTGCATATCGGCTCAGGGCGGCGATCACCTGTGCCCCGCCGCGCCGGCACAGCTGGGCGAGCGCCTCGAGTACGGGGAGATACGCCTCGCCAGATCCGTAGTGCTCGACGCATTGGCCGCGCACCGTCCACACGCCGTCCATCGCGCCGGCCGAGGCGAGAAACGCATCGACCAGCGCTGTCTTGCCGATGCCCGGCTCGCCGCTGACGAAGACGACCTGTCGCGTTCCTCGCGTCGCACGCTCGAGGCACTGGTGGAGCGTTTCGAGCTCGACGTCGCGTCCGATCAAGATCGCGCCGTAGGCCTCTGGCGCGGCTCGCGCGACCGGCGGCCGCGCCGAAGACTTCCGCGGTGACTGCACCGTCGTCACCGCGGCGACAAATCGATAGCCCCGATGCGGAACCGTCTCGATGTAGCGCGCGTCGGTCGCGTCGTCGCCGAGCACCTCGCGCAGCTCGCGGATCGTCCCGCGCAGGACGCTTTCGCTGACCGTCGTCGTCGGCCACGCCGCGGCGAGGAGCTCGTCACGTCCGACCAATCGGCCGGCGTGTTCGAGCAGATGGCGCAGGACGGCGAACAGCTTGGGCCGCAGCGCGACCGCCTCTTCGCCTTTCCACAGTTGTTGCTCGACCGGGTCGAGCCGAAACGGCGCGAAGACGAACTGGCGCTCGTCCATTCAGGCCCCGTCGCAGCGCGACAATCGGCGTGTGTGAGCGTGCCGCGCCCAATTCCACGCCGCTTGCACGCCAATTACACGGTTCTCGCACATCCGTTTCATCGTATTGCACCGGAGCCGTCTTTAGAAATGCCGCAATGACACAGCGGAGAGACGGCCAGTGGAAGACGCGCGCAACAGAAACGGATCGGGTCCCGAGCGGTACGCCGCCGCTCGGGCCACTATCGCCGGCGCTCGCCTTCGTCGTGCAGTTCCGCGAGCGGACGCTCGCTGCGGCCGGCACGTTCAGCGGCCGCGCCGAGCACATCGCCAGCGGGCATGCCGCACGGTTCGAGTCGCGGCAGGACCTGCTGGAGTTCCTCGGGCGCGTTCTCCGCGCGGCGGAAACTGATTCTTCGGATGACGCATAGACGGGACCCGTCGAGGTCCCGCGAAATTGGGAGGAGAAGAGTCATGAAACATGCAACGTCGATCGTCGCTGCTCTGGTGCTGGTTCTGTTTGGCCACGCACCGCGGAGCGAGAACCGCGCCTGGGCACAGATCGGATCGTGCTCCGGCGACTGCAATCACGACGCCCGCGTGTCGGTGAATGAGCTCGTCACGGGCGTGAACATGGCGCTGGGTACGATGCCGATCAGCGAATGTCCGGACATCGATCCGGACGGCAGCCACAGCGTGTCGGTGGCCGAGCTGGTCGGAGCGGTGAACAACGCGCTCGGTGGGTGCGAAGAGCATCCGAACCGTGCCCCTGAGGCGAGCAACCTCTCGTTCGTCGCCGACGCCTCAACGCCGTACGTCGAAGGACAGCTCATCGGCCGCGACCCGGATAACGACACGATCACCTATGAGCTCGTCGGGGAGGAGAGCGGCGACGGGTACGGCTTCGCCTACGTGAATCCCGACACCGGCGGTCTGTACCTCAGCATCGCCGAGAACTTCGCCGGTACGATCTCGCTGCAGTACCGGGTGACGGATGGGAAGTTGTTCAGCGCCAACGCGACCGTCACGATCGAGGTCCAGGACGGTATCCCATCGCGGCAGGGTGGAGCGCTGCCGGTCGACGCCAAACGGTACGCGAGCTACCCGCGCGGGTTCTACACCGGCAGCCTGCAAGGCGCACCGGGGCTCGATCCGTGGTTGCCGACGGCCGTGGATCTCAGCGGCGACTTTCCGCTGCCCGGCGATCAGGGAAACCAGTACAGCTGTGTGGGCTGGAGCCTCGGCTACGCAATCAAGAGCTATCAGGAGCGCGTCGAGCTCGGGTGGTCACTCGAGCCGGCCTCACATCGCTTCAGTCCGGCGTACATCTACAATCAACTCAACGGCGGACGGGACCACGGCTTGATTTACGAGGAAGCGCTCAACTTCGTGGTCGACCAAGGTGTCGCGTCGCTGGCATCGATGCCGTATGACGACCAAGACTTCTGGACTCAGCCGAGCCTCGCCGCGCAGCAGGAAGCAGCGCAGTTCAAGGTTCAGAGCTGGGACACGGCGAACGGCATCTTGGAAATCAAGCAAGCGCTCGCCAATCACCTGCCGGTCATGCTGATCGTCCATCAGTTCCAGGACCTGAATTTACTGCGTGGTGCGGATTCGGTGTACAACACGTTCGTCCGGGACTGGTTGGGGCAGCACGCGGTCACTGCTGTTGGCTACGATGACAACCGCTACGGCGGCTCGCTCCGCGTCATGAATTCGTGGGGGCAGGGATGGGGGGACGGCGGCTACTTCTGGTTGCCGTACTCCGCAGCCACGACGACCGTCTACGCCGCAGACGGACCGAGCCCGGTTTTGATCGGGGCGGTGGTCGTGCACGACGCCGCAGATCCCGGCAATCCCGACACCGACCCGGTCGACCCACCGACCGGCGACGGGCCGGATCTGCAGGCGACCAACTGGTATGCGTCGTTCGACGGCCGGCCTGGCGGCTCCGGATCGCTGCAGTACACCGTCACCAACACCGGTGCGTCGACCGCACCGCAAGGTGCGTACGTTGCGCTGGTGCTGTCGACCGATCCGACGTTCAAGTCGAATACGACGCTCGTCGTGTACGAGCAGATTCCATTCGACATGGCGCCGGGAACCACCGTCTATCGCGATGCGAACAACACCATTGCGTTCAACTTCCCCAGCAATCTGGCGCCCGGCAAGTACTACATGGCCCTGTGGGCCGACATGTGGGACGCCATCAACGAGTGGAACGAGAACGACAACATCTCGCCGACAACCGGCATGATCGACATCGTCAACACGCTGCCGGACGAGCAGATCGTCACCTGGTACGCCGATTGGGACGAGATCGGCCACGGGTCGCTCACCTATGAGGTGATCAACAACGGCGGTGCCGTCGCGCCGGCGGGCTGGAATATCACGCTGGCACTGAGCCCGAACGATACCTTCGGCGACGGCGACGAGACGATCCTCTTCTCAGAGGCGGCGAACTTCGATTCGCAACCGGGCGGCACCATCTACCGCGACGATGGGTCGGCCGCCGGCTTCTCGATCTACTTCGACGCCTCCGGCAACGAGGTGCCGGACGGGACCTACTACATCGCGCTGTGGCTCGACCCGAATAATTCGTTGGCGGAGTCGAACGAGTACAACAACGCGTCCTTGTCGTGGGGCACCGTCGACCTCGGTCAGTCCTGGCTCGCCGCGAACAGCGTGCTCGGCAACCCCGAGACGAGCGCGGCGGGGCGCAAGGCATACAACGGCAGGGTGCTGCCGCCGCGGCGCAGCGTCATGAGCAAGGTGCACATCAGCACCATGTCGGAGGGGCTGCGACGCATGGACGTCCTGGCGCACACCGCAGCAGTTGATGACGACGGTCCGAGCATGAAGGCGGGCGACGTTCCGCGTCCGTCAAAGGAGGCGAGGGCACGCCAGCAGGTGATTCACCCGGTGGCTGAAATGATCGCAATGCCTCCTGCCCAATAGTTTTCACCGCGGAGGCGCGGAGACGCGGAGTTTTCCGCGGCCTTCTCCGCGCCTCCGCGTCTCCGCGGTTTTCAGTTTCCGATGTCGATAGCCAACGCGTGCGCGAGACCCGTTGCGGGTAGGGCGGGAAGCGTCACGCGCAATCCGGCAGCCGTCACGCTCCAGGGAACGGACTCCCCGGTTTCGACCAAACGAACCGCAGTGGGTCTTGCATCGAACCCGTTGATCGTGAGGTCACCGGCGGCGGGCGTGCCGAGCAGGATGGCGAAGACGGCGCCGCGCGCTGGATCGGAGGTGAACCTGACGTCAACGCCTTGATCAGTCGTCGCGGCGTAGCGGACCCACGGGCGCGTCGCATAGATCGCCTCGCCGTTGGCGGCGAGCCAGCGGCCGAGGGTCGCGAGGATGCGCAGCTGCGGTTCGGGGATTGAGCCGTCGGCGCGCGGACCGACGTTCAGCAGTAGGTTGCCGTTCTTCGAGACGACGTCGATCAGCAGATAAACGAACTTCTCCGGCGGCCCGTAGTCGGAGTCCGTTTCATTGGCGTTGTAGCCGAAGCCGCGGCTCATGCCGCGCACGGCTTCCCACTTGTCGGTCGAGATGGCGTCGTCGACGCTGAACTCGGCGGTACGGAAGTCGTGGTGTGGCGTTGCGTTTGCGGTCGTCCAGCGGTCGTTGATCACGCCGTCGGGAATGTCGGCGTAGTAATCGCGGAAGAGCCGTTCGGTGTCTTCCGTGGCGGGTGCGCCGATGTCGTTCCACAGCACCGAGGGTTGGTAGCGGCGGATGAGCTCGCGCCAGTGCTCGTCGGCATAGTCGGCGTACTCCGGCTGCGCCGGCGTCAGGCGCAAGGCGTCGAGTAGTGTCGCATACGGTGGTGGTGCCCACGTCCAGTCGATGCCGCCCGAGTAGTACAGGCCCATCTTCATGCAGCGGCCGCGCACGGCGTCGGTCAGCTCGCCGACGATGTCGCGCGGCGCATGCCATCGCTCGCCGAACTCCGGATTGGCGAGATCGCTCGGCCACAGCGTGTAGCCGTCGTGGTGCTTGGTCACCAACACGACGTAGCGGGCGCCGGCATCCTGGAAGATGCGCGCCCAGCTCTTGGGCTGCCACTGGTCGAGCTGCGCTTCGAACAACGGCGCGAAGTTCTCGTACGGGAAGTCGGCGCCCCAGGTATCGCGGTGGTGCTGCCACGTCGGGCTGCCCTCGATGGCGAACGAGTTGCGATACCACTCGCTGTACGGGTTGTGCTGCAGGAACGCCTCGATGCCCTGCGGCGAGAAGAAATAATAGGGATAGGTCGGATCCGTGAAGACGCGCTCCGGATCGAGCGTGCGCTCGGCCCATGCCGGCACCGCGAACGGCCCCCAGTGGATCATGATCCCGAGCTTGGCGTCGGCGTACCATTCCGGCAGCGGACGCTGCTCGAGATCGCCGGGCACCGCGACCGGCGTCGGCGCCGCCGGCGCGTCGGCCGCGCAGCCGCGCAGCGCCACCCCCACGCCGGCGACGAGCTCGTCGGTGCTGACGCGGCCGTCGCCGTCGCGGTCGGCAACCGTGCACGCGCCGACCTGCGCGCTGCCGAGTGCGATGCGCACTGCATGCAGCAGCTCGTCGATGGTCACGGTGCCGCTGTCGTCGCAGTCGGCGGTGCAATGCGCGACGCAGGTTTGTGCGAGCGTCGGAGTCGCGCTCGTCAGCAGGGCGGCGGCGAGGAAGAGGGCAAGAGCGATCATCACTCGGCAGTCGAGTCCGAATTGTCGAGTAACGCAAGCGGTCGGACGTTCACCGCGGAGACGCGGAGGCGCGGAGCGAACCAGCTCTGCCTGTAACGCGATCAGTGGCGACGAACGGTTCGCACCACGGCGCAACTGAAGTGCGAGCTGGTCAAGTGGCGTCAGACGCGCTAGTGCGCTCGTCATCGGGAGGAACGAGCAATGCGTCGTGTTGTCCTTGTTCTCGCGGTTCTCGCAGCGGCTGCGACGGCGCAGGCGCAACCGGTTGCCGACGCCGGACCCGATCAGACCGTGAGCATCGGCTCTTTGGTCCAACTGAACGGCAGCGGCTCGACCGATCCAATGTCAATGCCGCTGACCTACGCCTGGAGCCTGATGATGAAGCCGGCTGGCAGTGCCGCCGTGCTGTCGAACAGCAACGTCGTGCAGCCGACCTTCGTGGCCGATGTCGTGGGCACCTACGTCGCTCAGCTGATCGTCAACAATGGCGCAATGAGCAGCGCGGCGGACACGGTGACGATCACGGTTGTATTGCCGGTTGCCGACGCTGGAGCGGACCGTACCGTCAGCATCGGTACCGTGGTGCAACTGGACGGCAGTGCCTCGGCGGACGCTGGAGGATTACCGCTGACCTATGCGTGGACGCTGATGACAAAGCCGGCCGGCAGTGCCGCCGTGCTGTCCAACCCGACCGCCGTGAAGCCCACCTTCGTTGCCGACGTGGTGGGCACATACGAGGCGCAGTTGACCGTCAACAACGGCACAGCGAACAGCGCGCCGGATTCGGTGACGATCACGGGGGTGTTGCCGCCCGCGCCGGTCGCCGACGCTGGGCCCGATGAAAACGTCAGCGCAGGCGCCTCGGTGCAGTTGGACGGCAGCGGCTCGACCGACCCCAGTGCTTTGCCGCTCACCTATGCATGGACGCTGGTTGCCAAGCCGAGCGGCAGTGCCGCCGTGCTTTCCAACCCGACTGCCGTACAGCCCACCTTCGTTGCCGACGTGGTGGGCACATACATGGCGCGGCTGATCGTCAACAACGGCGCGGTGAGCAGCAATCCGGACACGGTGACGATCACAGCCGTGTTGCCGGTCGCCAACGCGGGGCCGGATCAAACCGTCAGCGTCGGTGCCACGGTGCAATTGGACGGCAGCGCCTCGACCGATGCCAGTAGCTTGCCGCTGACTTATGCTTGGACGCTGATCAGCAAGCCGACCGGCAGTGCAGCCGTGCTTTCGAACAGCAACGCCGTGCAACCCACTTTCGTCGCCGACGTGCTGGGCACGTACGTTGTGCGACTGATCGTCAACAACGGCACCGCGAACAGCGCGCCGGATAGCGTGACGATCGCCGCCGGACAGCTTCCCGCCAGCGTTCCCGCCGTAGACAACTGGGGACTTGTCGTGATGGTCGCCGTGCTGATCTGCTGCGGCCTGCCGCTGCTACGACAAGCAGGCGTTAAGGTGGAGGGCGCCGCTTCGTCGGCGCCCTCCAGTACAGACTTTTAGAGTTCCTTCCAGCGCTTGCCGAGGATCGGCAGGATTGGCTCGATCACGGCCTGCAGGCTGGGACGTGAATGCCAGCGCTTGAGGAAGCCGTGTAGCCGCGGCCAGCGGTTGGCGTCGGGGTTCGCACCGGCCAAGCGCGTGTTCACAAACTGACTCGCGACGCTGATATCGGCGATCGTCATCGTGTTGCCGACGAAGAACTCGTTCTCGCCGAGCTGCTTGTCCAGGTAGTCGTAGTACAGCGGGAAGTCCTTCTCGATGACCTGCTGCACCGCGGCTTCGTCCGGTTCCTTGCCGGTCATCAGCGGGCTCAGCACCAGCGGCAGAAACACCTTGGGGCCGCTGACTGGAATGTATCCGCCGTCCATGAACTCTTCGATCCACTCGGCGCGCGCGCTCAGGTACGGATCGGACGGGAAGAAGGCCGGCGAGGGATGCTTCCGCTCGACGTAGCGGCAGATAATGGAGGAGTCATTGATCACCTTGTCGCCGTCGCGAAACGCGGGAATGCGGCCGAGCGGACTCACCTCGCGAAAACCATCCGGCGGCGAGAACGGGTTCACGTCTTCGTGCTCGTACGGCACGCCCTTCTCCGCCAGGAACACCTGCACCTTGCGGACAAAGGGTGAGATGGAGCTTCCCATGACCGTGTATGCCATTGCACTCCTCCTGTCTGGTTAGGAATCGGCTCCTCCGATTCCGTTTGGGGCGATCTCACGCGGGCGACGGCGAGCCTCGCCGGTTGCCGCACGCGTATCAATAGGGGTGGTGCTTCCTTCCCCCGCTCCGCGCGGGGGAAGGCCAGGATGGGGGCCGGCGCCGCCTAGAAGCTGACACCCTTCCCATCACCACTAAAGAAGAGGAGAGAATCGATCATGAAACAGTGTCGACTCGGAACCGCGGGCCCAATGACATCGCGCCTCGGCCTCGGATGCATGGGCATGTCGGACTTCTACGGCCCCAGCGATCGTGAGGAGAGTCTCGCGACGATCGCCGCCGCCGTCGAGCGCGGCATCACGCTGCTCGATACCGGCGACTTCTACGGCATGGGCCACAACGAGATGCTGATCGGCGAAGCGCTGCGCAGCCTCGATCGCGAGCGCTTGCTGCTCAGCGTCAAGTTCGGCGCGCTGCGCGGCCCCGACGGCGCGTGGGTCGGCTTCGACGCGCGCCCCGCGGCGGTGACGAACTTCGTCGCCTATTCGCTGCGTCGGCTGCGCACCGATCACATCGACGTCTATCGGCCGGCGCGGCTCGATCCGGCTGTACCGATCGAAGATACGATCGGCGCCATCGCCCGACTCATCGAGACGGGCTACGTGCGGCACATCGGTCTTTCGGAGGTCGGCGCGGCGACGATCCGGCGCGCGCATGCCGTCCACCCGATCGCGGATCTGCAGATCGAGTATGCGCTGGTCACGCGCGGCATCGAATCCGAGATCCTGCCCACCTGCCGCGAGCTCGGCATCGCCATCACGGCCTACGGCGTGCTCTCGCGCGGCCTGATCAGCGGCCATTGGACGGCAGGCAGCGCGACGCATGCCGGCGACTACCGCGCCCACAGCCCGCGCTTCCAGCGCGAAAACCTCGATCGCAACCTCGCGCTCGTCGAGGCGCTGCGCCAAATCGCAGACAAGAAGCACGTCAGCGTCGCGCAGATCGCGATTGCCTGGGTGCTCATGCAGGGCGACGACATCATCCCGTTGATCGGCGCGCGGCGCCGCGATCGACTCGAGGAAGCTCTGGGCGCGCTCGATGTCGTGCTGAGCGACAAGGACCTCGCCGCCATCGAGGCAGTGGTGCCCGCCGGCGGCGCCGCCGGTGCGCGCTATCCGGAGGCGCAGATGGCGCATTTGGACAGCGAAAAGCGTTGATATCCCCGTCACGGATATCCCCGCCGGCGGCGTTGCGCCTGGAGGGCGCCGCTCCGTCGGCGCCTGTTGAATGGAGACACGTCGCTCAATCCAACAGCGCCGACGGAGTGGCGCCCTCCAGTTAGTTACGCAGCGGCGAGTACGATGCCCATCGCCAGCATGCAGGCGATCTGGATGAAGTAGAAAGTAAAGCGGATGGCGATGGCGGTGTTCGTCTGCTCGACCGCGACGTGCGTTACCGTCTGCCCGATGCGGGCGGCGAGCAGCACGATGGCGAGCGTATCGAGCGTCGCGCTGTGGACGCCGCTCGCCGCGATCGCGACCACGATCGCGGCGTAGAGCGGGAGATTCTCGACGCAATTGGCGTGGGCGCGCATGGCACGCCGATACCAGTCGCTCCCGTGCGGCACGTCGGCGCGGAAATCGCTCAGCGCCGCACGCCCGGTGAGGATGCGGCTCCAGCGGTAGACGCCGACCGTCGTCAGCAGCGTTGCGATTGTCCATCCGGCGAACAGGAGAAGCACCAACACCGGGATCGTCATTGCGCCCTCACGCTTCGGACGTGGTCGGGTCGATGATCGTACGCACCTGCGAGACGCGATTGGCGGGGAAGCCGCCCTGCTTGGCGTGCTCGCGAATGAGCTCTTCTGACGGCGCGATGTAGACGCAGTAGATCGTGTCGTCGGTGACGTAGCTCTGCAGCCACTGGATCTGCGGTCCGAGTCGGTTGAGGACGCTGCACGATTGCTGCGAGATGTTCTTGAGCTCGGCGGGCGAGAGCTTCCCGGCTCCCGGGATGTGGCGTTCGATCACGTACTTCGGCACGACGTTGCTCCTTTCGGGTCGGATCAGAGTCAGGGGACAGGGTTGCGTTGGCATGGTCACGCCACTTTGGTGCGCGGCCTCTGCGCCTGCGTGCGCGCTGCGGCGACGACCGGTGCCGACTGCGGCACGCGCACGCGCGGCACCAGCATCGGCACGCTGCGTCGATACGTGGCGTACTTCTCGCCGTGAACCTGGACGAGATCGCGCTCTTCGAAACGGATGGCGATGAGAATGTAGGCCGTGGTCGCACCGGCGAACAGCAGGTGCGCGGCGGTCATCGTCGGCGTCGCCCAGAACGCCAGGAGCCAACCGATGTAGAGCGGATGGCGCACATGCCGGTACGGACCCGGGGTGACGAAGCCGAGCGGACGATAGGCTTGACCGCGCAGATACAGCCACACCTGACGCAAGCCAAAGAGATCGAAGTGGTTGATGAGGAAAGTGGTGACGAGAACGGTCAGCCAGCCAGCGGCGCACAATGAATAGAGCGCGGCTTGAGCCACGGGACTCTCGAACTGCCACACCACGCCGCCGATCGGCTGCCAGAGCGCGAACAGCAGGAACAGCGCGAGCGATGATGCGAGGACGTACGTGCTGCGCTCGGCCGGCTCGGGCACTGCACGCGTCAGCCACTGCTTGAAGGCTGGACGCGCCATGACGCTGTGTTGCAGAGCGAAGATCGCGAACAGCAGCAGGTCGACGGCAACCGCGACTCCCACCGGGCCCGACGCCGCCGAATCGATGGATCGCGGCACGGCGAAATTGCCGACGAACCCGATCGCGTAAAGGAACGTGGCGAGAAAGCAGACGTACGCCACGACGCCGTAGATGAAGATTCCAATTCTTTGCATGCTCCCTCTCCTTTGCAGGGCCGCTCCATGCGGCCGTGCCTCGTGCGATCGCAAGCCACGGGCCACGCACACACGCTCTTGCGAGCGAGCCGCTCTGCGCGAAGGATCACGCGCGAGAACGAGCAGGACGCGAGATCTCGCGTCCCGACGACGCGAGATCTCGCTACCGCGCTCTTCCTATTGTGCGCTAAGGAACGTTGGTGTTTCGCCAGCGAGGCGACTGAGGAGGTGGAATGACCTTCATGTGCCTGGTGCAGCAGGGATCGCTGACCTCTGCGATGCGCGAGCGTCTGGAAGCGGGTCTCAATCTGCTCGCAGGTCGCGAGTTCCCAGGACGCGGCGCGCCGGCGTTCGCGTGGATGGAGATCGCGGCCGGCTGCGGGTTCACTGCCGGCGAACCGTCGAAGGCAGCGATCGCAGCGACCACCGTTCCGGCCGGTACCGCGCGCGAGGATCGCGCACGCTTTCTCACCGGCATCTGCCAGCTCTGGGTCCGCGAGACTGGCTGCCATCTCGACGACATCGTCGCCAGCGCCTTTGACGACGGCGCATTGTAAGGAGGAACGCCCGATGCCGCTCTACCGTTGTCTCGTGTCGCGCAGTGCGACGCCGTTGACCGTCCGCCAGGCGGTCGCCCGAGCGATCACCGCCGTACACTGCGATGCGACCGGTGCACCAGCGCAATTCGTGCACGTCTTCTTCATCGACATGCCGGAGAGTGACGACGCGGTCGTCATGGTCAGCGGCTCGATTCGCGCCGGGCGGACCGATGAACAGAAGCAGAGCATCGTCGCAGGCGTGCAAGCGGCGTTCGAGGAGCTCGCGGGCGTGCCGAGTACGCGCGTCAGCGTCGACCTCACCGACGTTCCGGCGAGCTGGTTGATGGAGGGCGGCCGCATCATGCCGGAGCCGGGCGAGGAGGCGGCCTGGCTCGCCAACGGCCGCTGACGCTCGCCCGCTCGAGGTCGCGTCGCGGCCGGCGTCTTGGGCTCTTGAGATTCAGTTCGGCCGCGTAATGCCCAGCGCCTTCATGCGAGAGCGCAGGGTCGACGGCTTGGTCCCCAACCGCTCGGCGGCGCCGTCGGCGCCGGCGACGCGTCCGCGCGCTGATTCCAGTGCGGCGATGATACTCGCGCGCTCGAGCTCCTCGAGCTCGCGCACGGTGCGAATCGCGCCGTCGTGATCCCGCGCCGCCACCGTCACCGGCGTCGCGCCGGCAGACGGTTGGAGGAAGCGCGCCAGATCGAGTCGTCCGTTAACCGAAGTGATGACGGCGCGCTCGATCACGTTCTGCAACTCGCGGATGTTGCCCGGCCAGGCGTACGCGCGCAGCTGCGCTGCATCTTCTGGCGACAGCGACTCCACTGCGCGCCCGATGCGCTTGGCGACGCGTGCCGCGAAAGTGTTGGCCAGGATGATCACGTCATCGCCGCGCTGACGCAGCGGCGGGAGCTCGATCGGCACGACGTTCAGGCGATAGTACAGATCCTCGCGAAACCGTCCTTCGCTCACCGCGCGATCCAGTCCGCGGTTGGTCGCCGCGATCACCCGCACGTCCACCGTGCGCGTCTGTGCGCTGCCCACCGGCTCGAACTCGCCTTCCTGCAGAACTCGTAACAGCTTCGCCTGCAGGTCGATCGCCAGCTCGCCGACTTCATCGAGGAAGATCGTGCCGCCGTCCGCCAGCGCGAAGCGGCCCTCACGGCGTTGCGTCGCACCGGTGAACGCGCCGCGCTCGTGGCCGAAGAACTCGCTCTCGACCAGCGGCGCGGGAATGGCCGCGCAGTTCACTTTCACCAGCGGCCGCGTCCGGCGTGCGCTGGCGGCGTGAATGGCGCGTGCGACGAGCTCCTTGCCGGTTCCGGTCTCGCCGAGGATCAGGACGCTCGCGTCGGTGGCCGCGACTTGCTTCACTGCTTGCACCACGCCGCGCAGGGCTTCGCTGGCGCCGAGCATTTCATCGAACCCACCGAGCGCGGCGAGCTCTTCGCGCAGATACTCCGTCTCCACCGTGAGCGAGCGGATGCGGCGCTCGGCCTCTAGGCGCTCGTTCACGTTGCGCAGGATGAGCGTGTAGAAGACGCGGCGGCGCAGGTCGAAGCGCGACAGCGTCGCCTCAGCTGGGAACTCGGCGCCAACCTCGTTGCGCGCCGTCAAGCCGCCGGGAATCCACAGCGACCGTTGGCTTTCCGCGCGCGTTTCGAGGTCGCACCCCAGCTCCGTCAGGCGCGCGCCGCTCTCGGCGGAAAGAAAGCGGCGGAAGTCGTCACCGACGGCCTTGCCGAACAGCTTTGCGGCGGCCGGGTTCAGGCGGGTCACGTGCAGCGATTCGTCGAGCTCGACGATGGCATCGAGTGCGCTGTCGACGAAGCGCGTCAGCTTTTCTTCGCGCTCGCGTCCTTCGGCCTCGGCGCGCAGTCGCTGCAGCTCGGCGGCGGCGCGCGCGGCGAAGATGCGGATCAGCGCCTCGGCGCGCGGCTCGGCGGGCATCGCACGGCGATCGAGCACGGCGAGATGGCCGAGCACGCCGTTGTCGGTGTCCAGCAGCGGCGTACCGAGATAGCTAACCGCACCGATCTCGTGCGCCCGCCCGGCCTGCGGATACAAGTCGAGCGCGTTGTCGGGAATGTGCACGAGGCGGCGGCCGTCGACGACCGCTTCGCACGGCGTGCCATCGATCGCGTGCTCGAATCCCTCGATCCACTCGCCGCCGAGCCAGAACGCGAGCGCGCGCAGCCGGCGCGACTCGGGCAGGTACTCGGTGACCCACGCGCCGTGTGTACCGAGCACGCGCGCCAGGCTCTCGACCAGCGTGCGAAAGAACCGATCGCCGGTGTGCGTCGCGGTGCCTTCGACGATCGAGCGCAGTGCTGCGCTCTCGTCGAGGCCGTGGAGTGGCGGAGGACCATCGTGCATGGCGGCCATCGGCAGATGGTCGCAATCTAGGTCAGGCAGGAACATCGAGGCAACGCAGCTCTGGGGAGTGCCCTGGGACCGCGGGCGTCCCGCCCGCAGGCGCAGGCGAAGCGTGCGCCAGATTGGGCGCGCTGCGCGCGCCTGCGGGCGGGACGCCCGCGGTCCCAGGATTACAGTGCGGAGCAGAGATCGCGGACGATCGCCGCCGCCGGTTCGCGATGGGTCACGGCACCGACCGATTGGCCGGCGTAGAGCGCCATGCACTCGATGCGCCCGCGGGTTTCGACGGTCGGCGAGAACACGCTGAAGCGCGGGATGGGCATCGTCTGCCCGGCCCAATCGACTTCGCCGATCAGCGGCTCGTGCACGGCATTGGCGGCGTCGATGCAGGAGCGCAGGACGCGATGCGGTGCGTTCGGCCACATCTCCGAGAACGCCTCCGTCAGCACGGTGTCCTCGCTCGTCGCGGCAAGGAGTCTGGCGATGTAATCGGGATGGGCGCCGGATTCGGTCGCGGTGGCGAATCGCGTACCGACGCGCACCGCCGCGGCGCCGGCGGCGAGCGCGGCCGCGACCGCACGTGCCGTCGCGATCCCGCCGGCCGCGATCACCGGCACGCGGACGGCGTCGAGCACCTGGGCGAGCAGCGGCAACAGCCCGACCGTGCCGCGCACGTGGCCACCGGCTTCGCATCCTTGCGCGACGACCAGGTCGCATCCCACCGCTTGGGCGGCGATCGCCTCGCGCTGCGAGCCGACCTGCCAGCTCGCCAACGCGCCGCCGCGATGCACCAGTTCCACCAGCGCCCGATCCGGATCGCCGTAGAAGAATTCGACGACGCGCGCGCCTTCGGCGGCTACCGAGACGGCGGCACGATCGGCGAGGAAGGGCATCAGGAAGTTGACCCCGAACGTCCCGGGCGCATGAGCGCGCAGATCCTTCAAGGTGTGCGCCAGCAGCTCCGGCGGCAGCATCGGGGCGCCGATCATGCCGAGGCCCCCCGCATCGGCGACCGCGGCAGCCAATGCCGGTGTCGCAATACCCGGCATCGACGCCAGTTGGATCGGAACAGTGCAGCCGACCAGGTCGGTGAACGCTGTCCGCATGTTCCCTCGTGAGCCACGCGCGGCAAGAAATCAACCTGGAGGGCGGCGCCGCCGCCGCCTTGTTCCCGTTGGCACCGCGCAGGGGTGATGTTGGTCCGCTTGAACCGAGGTGCCCGGAGCTGGAATATGGGCGCTTCAACCTACCAGGAATCTCCGTGCATAGTTCGTTCAGTCCGCGACCCCTGCTCGCCGTAGCCACGGCAGCGCTTGTGCTGGCGATTGCGCTCGTGAGCGCACCCGCCGAGTCGAAATCGCCCCCAGCGCCGCCGGTGGCTCCGACGCTGAGCCCGGAAGCTGTCCGCGGGGGTCAGTTGTACGGGCAGATGTGCGCCGTCTGTCACGGCGCCGCGGGCGAGGGCTACGCCGCGGATCAGGCGCCGCGGCTCGCGCAGCCGGATTTCCTCGCTTCGGTGAGCGACGCGTACCTGCGCGAAGCGATCAGCAACGGCCGCCGCGATACGACGATGTCCGCGTGGGCGCGTATCAAAGGCGGACCGCTGAAGCCCGAGGACGTCGAGGCGGTGATCCTGTTCATCCGCGGCTGGCAAAAGGGACCGAGCGCCAAGCTCGACGACAAGCCGCTCAAAGGCGACGCGCTGGCCGGTGTCGAGATCTTCGATGCGCAGTGCGCGAAGTGCCACGGCTCGCGCGGCATCGGCGGGCCGCAGATGCAGATCGGCAATGCGCAGCTGCTCGCCAGCGCCAGCGACGGGTTTCTCCGCCACGCCATCCGCCGCGGCCGGCCGGGTACGCCGATGCCCGCGTTCGAAACGACACTCGGGCCACAAGGCGTCGACAACGTGATCGCCGCGTTGCGCGGCTTCGCGCCGGTGCTGGCGGAACGCCAAACGGTGACGAGCGTGCCGCCGCTGCCGCTCGGAGCGGTGCCGCTCAATCCCAAGGGCCCCGAGCCGGAAGGTTTCAAGGCCTACTCCCTGATGACATCGGCCGACGTCATCCACGAGCAACTGCTGCGCGGCGCGCGCTTTGCGCTGCTCGATGCGCGCGCGCCCTCGGACTACATGCGCGAACACATCACCGGCGCGGTGAGCGTGCCCTTCTACGATCCGTCGCCGTATTTCGACAAGCTGCCGAAAGACGCCTGGCTGGTCTGCTACTGTGCGTGCCCGCACGCCGAGTCCGGCCAACTCGCGCAAGCCCTCAACGCTAAGGGGTTCAAGAAGGTCGCCGTGCTCGACGAAGGCCTCGGCGTGTGGAAGTCGAGAGGCTACCCCGTGACCGTCGGCGACGTAGGCGCGGCCGGCGGCCGGTAGTGAGGCCTTCAGGTCGACGGCCTCAAGGTGGAGGGCGACGCTTCGTCGGCGCCGGGAAGGGTGGGGCGGGGATTGTTTCACTCGCCCCGCCTCACCACTCCGGCGCCGACGAAGCGTCGCCCTCCATTATTGGCCCAAGGCGGCGTTGACGCCGCTCATCAGCTCGTCGACGGATACGTCGCCGTCGTTGTTGACGTCGGCGGCGTCACATTGCTCGAGGGGCTGTTCGCCGAGCGCTATGCCGACCGCGCGCACGAGCTCGTCGACGCTGACGGCCGAATCGCCGTTGCAGTCGCACGCGTGCTCCGGCGGCGGTTCGCCGAGACCCCACTTGCACAGCACACCGCTGGTTGGCGGGGCTTTGCAATCCCAATTGGCGGGGCTCGCCTGGCACCGCCGTATACCTTGTCAGCCGTTCCTGAGCAGAGATTCTTCGCCGTTTCGTAGCCGTATGCTGCCGGCAGCGAGCTGCAGAGCGGAATTCCGCCGGAGTTCGTGGTCGCGACGGTGGTGCCGCCGGGCGAGAAGGTGATGCGGTACGCCGTCGCGTCGCAATCGTAGGTTTGCGGATCGTTCGGCCACGTGTACGCGCGCGGCAGCACCTTGTGCACGGTGTCATCGCCGATGCACTCCGGCTCGCTGCACGTGCCGTAGGGCGGTTGCGCGATGATGTTCTGATTGGTGCAGACATCGTCGGGGCAGGGCGGATCGACGACATATCCGCGGCAGGCGCACACGCTCTTGTCGGGCAGGTGCCAGCATGCGTCGCCGTACTCGCAATCCGAGTCGGTGCTGCAGGCCTTGCCGTACTCGGATGGCGGCGCGTTGCAGCAGAACTGCTTCCACGCGTAGCAGCTCGGGTCACTGTCCGGGCAGTTCGGGTTCGGTGCGACCGGGTACTCGTACTTGCCGCAGTTGGAGAAGCAGGCGACGACGCCGTCCGCGGAGCCGATGATATACGAGCCGAGATCCGAGCGCTTGAGCTGGAAGCCGGACGGACAGCTGCCGCGCAGGTCGGCACCCGACACCGCATTGGGATATTGGCACCAGAATGTGTCGCCTGGCGACTTCGGGTTCTCAGGTGAGTACGTGCCGAGCGGTTGGATATCCATTGATAGATTGACGCCGTCGACCGCACTGATGTCCCAGTAGTTGAAGTCGTTGCCGCAGTTGAAGCACCACTCGCCGAGCGTGGTAGGCGCCAGCCCGGCGAGATGCGCCCTGCTGCAGTCGTATAACCCGCCACACTCGCCGGTCTCGCACTGCGCGATGTCCTGTTCCGTGTCGTAGCGGCAGCCGGTGCGTGCCCAGAAACGCGGGCCGTGTGATCCTTGCGTTGTCGAGTTGCGCCACGCCAGCGGGATGTCGAACGTCAGGTACCCGCCCGGTGCGAGGTCCCAGTGCCCTTCGCGCGGCTGGATCTCGGTGGGTCCAAACACGCCGATGAGAATCGTCACCGGTGACTCGTTGACGACCTGCACCACATTCTGTCCGGGCGTCGGCACGGGAGTCGGATAGTCGGCTGCGTGTACGGTGGAACTCGCCAGGCCCAGCGCGGCAGCGAAACCGAGGATCGCGAGTATGCGCGTGCTGAAGTGGACCGGTTGCAGGGTCGTTGGCATGCGGATCCCCCAGTCGTGGAGTTGCGCAGCGCATCAAATTGCGCTCGCTACTACAAGTTATGTGAGCAATGCTTTTCAGTCGAACGATTCTCGCTCGCCGCCTCATGCGCTTCGCTGTGCCGACAGCGTATCGAGGTCGCGAATGACATCCATCGAAGAATGAAATATCCCGCGCAATCGAATCGCAATCCGTACGATCCCTGTTCACACAGCGAGGCGGATGAGAATGTTGATGAGACGCGTTGATCAGGGGCTTCAGCGCCTGGCCGTGTGTGCGGCTGTCGTCGCAGCGCTCGCCGTCGGCGGGTGTAGCGACGGCAACGACAATGGCGGCGGCAGCGACATGTCGACGGCGACGTTGATCACCCTCGACGCGCCCGCCGGGTCGCTCGTTGCTGCCGGTACCGCGCCCGACGGCGCCGCCCGATACGATTTGATTCTGGACAGCGTCAGCCAAAGCGCAGTGACCTTTTCCGACCGGCCGGTGCGCGATGCGGCGTTGAAACCGGTGGACGATCTGGTCGAGGAGTGGGAGCGTAGCGGCTTCGCAGCGAGCCCGCCGTCCGCGCTGCTCACCGTGCGCGACGAGGAGGGCGGTGTTTACATCGAGGCCTTCTTCCTGCGCGAGCCGCGTCGCGATCCGGGCGGCGCGCTGCACTTCACTGCCGACAGTGCGGATGGCGTCACCAATGTCCCGGCCGACTTCGTCGACGTCGATGTCTTCATCGAGCCGGCGGGCTCAGGGGATGCCGGTCGTATCTTCTCCGTTCCCGGCCGTCAGGGCACGATCGCGCCGAACCCCGGGTCGCGACCCAAGTCGTGGACGCTCTCGATCGATGCGGTGAGCCCGATCAGCGCGTACCTGTGGAGCGGCCCTGCCGCGGAGGCGGGACCGATCGAAACGGCGACGTTGGTCGCGAGCTGGGCAAGCTTCGGATTCGACGAGGTCCCGCCCAACGCGTCGATCACGGTTCGCAACGGCGACGAGACCGCGGTTGCCGTGTTCACGCTCGCCGATCCGGTGTACGACGCGGAGAACGGCACGCTGCGCTTCACCGCTTTCGATGTTGCGGGTGCCGACGATCTTCCCGCCAGCTTTGCCGAATCCGATCTTTTCATCGACACGGCGGGCGAGGGCAGCGGGCGCTCCGCTGCTTTCGACAAGTTGATCGGCATCGACTACGACTTCGAGGCGCGCTGCGCCGACGACAACTGGTCCACGACCACCCCAGCGGCGTGCAATCCGCAGCCGAGCTTCATGTGTCCGCCGGAAGGGCTCCAGCTCTGTCCGGCGCGATGTCAGGCATGCTTCGACGCCGATCTCGCGCAGATCAAAGGGCTCGGCGTCGGCGGGATCACGATCTACAACCCGAACTGGTTCGCGCTCAACGCGGCGCAGAAGGTCGGTACCAAGGTACTGCTCGGCACCTGGAACGACACGCTCGGTGGCCTCGCGCAGCCAGATGCGACGTCCGGTTGCTTCTTCAGCGGGTCACCAACAGCGTGTGGCCAGACCTACGCGCGCTATCTGATCGACGGTGCCTGCGGCTCGCAGTCGCCGTGGGATCCGAACCAGTTCTGCCAAGGCGGAACGTTCATCACGCCATGGCAACCGTTTCTGAAGGACGGCACCGTCATCGGCATTCAGATCGGCAACGAAGTGCTCGCCAACGGCTACACGCGCGACCAGGTCCTCGCTGCCGCGAAGACGCTGCGCGGCGTGCTCGACTCACGCGGCTACACCGCCGACAAGGTGCCGATCGTCGTGTCGTTGGTGCTGGGGCAGGAAACGAGTTTCTGTTCCAACGGCGCACCGCCGGCCAACGTCGACTTCATCGCGGCGCATCCGTACTGCACGAACATCGCCGGCGTGCCGCCGATGTGGCCGGCGTCGGGCGCGGCATGCCTCGATCAGGTGAAGCGCGACTATGCGAACATCTCGCAGAAGGCATGCGGCGCGTCGCATGTCTTCATCGGCGAGACCGGGTTCAACACCGGCTGCCCCAGCGTCTACGGCACGCAGTACGTCGCTGACGCGACGAGCTTCACCAGCGGCATCACGCAGTGGGCCTGCGAGCAATCGATCGGCCTTTTCCACTTCGCCTACGTCGACGTGTGTCCCGCGGGCGGATGCCTCGCCGGTTGCCCGTCGCAGCCGCAGGAAGGCAACGGCTACTTCGGCCTCTATTACACGCAGGGCTACCTGACGAAGGGCCCGCTGGTGCCGAAGCTCAGCCCGATGCCGTCGCTCGTCTGCCCCTGAAAAACGTGAACCACGGATCACACGGATAGCACGGATCGGAGACTCCGATCCGTGCTATCCGTGTGATCCGTGGTTTCTGTTCGCGGAGTGTCACGATGGTTGGCCGTTATCGCGTTCGTGGTGGCGGGAGTGGCGGCCGGATGTACGCCTCGACAGCCGCCGCCTCGCAGTGAGGCGACGATTGCCGATCGGCTCGCTCAGTACGGGCCTGCGGTGCGAGCTCGGCTGCTCCCATATTTCAGTGCGGCCGGCGTGCCGTATCCGCCGGCGCGTTTTCTCTTGCTCGGCCTCAAGCGGGAGCGCGAGCTGCAGCTCTATGCCGCGGGTCCCGCGCAGGGGCTCACGTTCATTCGCTCCTTCGCGATCATCGGCGCCAGTGGTGAGCTGGGGCCGAAGCTACAGGAAGGCGACCGCCAGGTTCCGGAGGGCGTGTACCGCATCGTGTATCTGAACCCGAACAGCATCGCGCATCTGTCGCTGGCGCTGAGCTATCCCAACGCATTCGATCGCGCCCACGGCGAAGAGGACGGTCGCGAGAGCGCGATTCTGGGCGGCGACATCATGATCCACGGTGGCTCGGGATCGATCGGCTGCCTGGCGATCGGCGACGCGGGAGCGGAGGATCTATTCGTCCTCGCCGCCGACGCCGACTGGGAGCATGCCGTCGTCATCGTGAGCCCGATCGACTTCCGCCGCGAAGAGTTGCCCGCCGACTTTCGTGCGCCCACGCCGTGGGTGGACCAGCTCTACGCTTGGCTGCGAGCGACGCTACACGCCTTGCCGGAGCCGCCGCGCGGCACCGATCTCCAGGAATGATCGCGCTGGGACCGCCCTCGGGGCGGCTCGTGGTGCGCGCAGCGCGGCTGGGGCCTTGGGGCGCTTCGTTCGGCAGCTTCGATTTTGTCTCGATGCCTGATTCGGCCGCACTGCGCGCGCCGTGCGGGCGGGCCGCCCGCGCTCCCAGACCACGCGCTCGGCGGGGACAAGCACCGCGACTACGTGGCGATGCGCAGCTCGGCGATCGAATGGTCCGCCGCTTTCACGACGACGACGTCGGCCCGAGCTGCAGACGGTGCGATGTGTTGGTGCAGGTTCGGGCCGTTGATGCCGTCCCACGTCGCCGCCGCGAGTTGGTGCAGTTGCTCGAGCGGCATCTGTACGAACGGGTGGTAGAACGACGACGGATCGTCTGCGGCTGCGGTCGTGAGGCGCGCAAAGCGCTCGATGAACCAGTCGCGCACGGACGATTCGGGTGCGTCGATGTATACGGCGAGATCGAGATGATCGACCGTTGGCGGTTGCAAGGCGACGATGCCTTCGATCAGCATCACGTCGGCGGCCGCGATTGATTCGACGGTGCCGGCAACGATGTCGTAAACGTCGTGCGAGTACACTGGAACGTCAGTGGTTTCACCGGCCCGCAACCGACGCAACGCGGCATCGATCGCCGCGTCGTCGTAGCTCTCGGGAAATCCCTTGCGCATCAGCAGGCCGCGCTCGTTGAGCACGGCGTTGGGCAGCAGGAACGAATCCGTGGAGAGCGAGCGCACGCGGCGTCCGTGCGCTTCGAGACCGTTCGCCAGCATACGCACGATCGTCGTCTTGCCCACCGCCACCGCACCGGCGATGCCGACGAGCGCCGGTGCCGTTGCCGTTCGCTCGCGAATGAGATCGACGAGCGCCGTGTTCGAGATCGCCACGCGGCCGCGTAACGCGAAGCCGAACAGGCTGTCAACGCATTACATCAGTGTCGTGCGGTGGCCGTATTGGTTACGGTGTTGGTGGTGCTCGCCGTGGCAGTTGCGGTCGCAGTCGCGGTGTCAGGTGCAGTTGCAGATGCGGTCGCAGTTGCGGTCGCCGACGCCGTTGCCGTCGGCGAGCTCGCCAGAACGCTGACCGCGATCAGAAAGGAAGCCGACGTGTTGCCGGCGGTGTCGCTCGCCGTGCAGGACGCGTTGGTCGTGCCGACCGGGAACTGCGATCCGGACGGTGGATTGCAGTCGACCGGAACCAAGCGGCTGACGGCATCGCGTGCGGTCACGCCCAAGTCGACGATCGCTCCGCCCGTATGGCGCTCTTCCTGCGTTCTGCCTCTGCAGGCGCGGGCGCCGCAGAATAAGACAATCGCCGCGCCGTCGGCGCCGGGACCCGGCGGCGGGGTTCATGCCCGTGGAGGGCGCCGCTTTGTCGATGCCGAGGTGGGACGGGTGGGTGAAATTGTTTCGGCACGCCGCGTTGATCTAACCCACCCGCCCCACACCGGCGCCGACGAAGCGGCGCCCTCCAGCTCGCTATTCAGCGCACAGCGTCTTGTTCGCGATTTCGGAGCCGCCGGCGTCTTTGCACGCTTTCGCGTCCATGCAGTCGAGCGCCGTCATGCCGTCTTTCGCGTAGCGACAGCAGACCTGCGACTCTTTGCAGCCGCCCTTGGTCTTCGCCTGCGTGTGCGTCGCCCACAGCATGCCCACTGTCAGAGCACCCGCGACCGCCATCGTGCCGAGCATCGTTCCTCGCTTCATCGCACTCTCCTCTCTTGCGTGGCGACCACGATTGGCCGCCTCGAATTGAGCCGAACGAACGCAACGGGCCTACGAGGTTTTCTATGCACGCGCGGGCACGTCCGCACAAGATTCCCCGCGCAGAGCGGCGGAGACGCTTCGCAATGCGGGTCCGCTCGGCTAGGGTGCGCGAGCATGTCGGCACCGCTCTCCGGGATCCGCGTGGTCGAGTTGGCGAGCTTCGTCGCCGCGCCCGCGGCCGGCGCATTGCTGGCCGATCTCGGTGCCGAAGTGATCAAGGTCGAGGTGCCCTGGGGCGAGATCTATCGCCACAGCCTGCCGCGTCTGGCTGGCTACGACAGCCAGTTCGATCTTGCGCCGCACTTCCACATGGACAACCGCGGCAAGCGCTCGGTGGCGCTCGACCTGGCGCTGCCGGCGGCGGCCGATGCGCTGCGCCGTCTCGTCGATCGCGCCGACGTGCTGCTGACCAACATGTTGCCGGGCCGATTGGCGCGGCTTGGTCTTGATCCGAGCGCGCTGCACGAGCGCCGGCCCGAGCTGATCATCGCGCGCGTGTCCGGCTTCGGGCCGAAGGGCGCCGAGGCAGATGCGCCCGCCTTTGACTATTCGAGCTACTGGGCGCGCACCGGTTTCATGGACATGCTGCACGAGCCGGACGCGCCGCCCGCGTTTCAGCGTCCGGGCATGGGGGACCACTCCGCGTCACTCGCGTTGGTCGTTGGCATTCTCTCGGCGTTGCGCCAGCGCGATCGCGGCGAGCCCGGCCAGGTGATCGACGTCTCGCTGCAGCACATCGGCTTCTACATCACCGGCAACGACTCGGCGATGACGCTGGTCACCGGACAGACGCCGCCGCGCCACGACCGTCGTGCCGCGCGCAATCCATTGTGGAACCACTATCCGACGCGCGACGGGCGCTGGATCTTTCTGGTGATGATCGAGTCGGATCGCTACTGGCCGGACCTGTTGCGCGCCGTCGGCCTCTCCGCGCTCGAGCGCGACGAGCGATTCAAAGGCGCGGTCGAGCGCTATCGCAATCGTGTCGAGCTGATCCGCATGCTCGACGAGGTGTTCGCGTCGAAGCCGCTTGCCGAGTGGAAGGAGATCTTCGCGCAGCACCGCGTGATATGGGCACCAGTGCTGACGCTGGCCGAGGCCGTTGCCGATCCGCAGGCGGAAGTCTTCGGCAGCTTTCCAACCGTAGCGCACCCGACGCACGCGCCGTTTCGCACCGTCGCACCGCCGCTGCAGATGACCGGTCACGCCTTGCGCGGGACCGCGCCCGCCCCGGCGCTGTCTGCCGATACCGAAGCGGTGCTGCGCGAGCTCGAGGTCGCCGAGGAAGACATCGCACTGTTGCTCGCCGCAGCCGCGAAGTAGAGCGTCGCGCCGGCGCGAGTTGCATCTCCTCCGAATCTGCGGTTCGATCGGCGAGAGAGCGCAGCGATGGCAGACGAACGGCGCAGCGGCAACATGTCCGACGATCGCATCGATCTGACGCGGCTGATCCCGGACCTGCTCACCCGCTACTTCGACTTCTTCCGGCCCGGCCACAACGATGGCGTAGTGCCGGCACGGATCAAAGAGCTGGCGCGTCTGAAGATCGCGGCGATCAATCAGTGCGACACCTGACTGTTCGCTCGGCACGCGTCGGCGACGCGGCAGGGACTCGACGAGGCAACGATTGCACAGATCCATCTGCCGGAAGCCGAGCGCGCACTGGCCGCGCGTGAGGCGGTCGCAGTCCGTTTCGCTGAGAGGATCGCGACGGACTTCCGCTCCGTCGACGCGTCCTTCAAGGCGGAATTGCGCACACACTTCAGCGACGCCGAGATCGCCGAGCTGGCCATGATGATCAGCCAATACCTTGCGCTCGGACGCCTGCTCGTAATCGCCGGCGCCGACAAGGCCGCCTGCGAGATCTACGTACCGTCGGTCTGAACTGCGTTCGGGACCGGGCCGCCACCGTCGCAACGTCGCCGCCGTCAACGCGTGGAGGGCGCCGCTCCGTCGGCGCCTGTTGGATCGAGCGTCGTTCCCCATTTCAACAGGCGCCGACGGAGCGGCGCCCTCCAACACATTGCCCGGCTGTGATTGGGAATCCCGCACAGCGGAAGGCGCGAAATCGTCGTTGCGCGAGCTGTTTATGCCCCTAAGGTGTCGCGCATGCGCATGCGCATCCTAGCGCCGGGAACCAGGCGAGAAGCTGCTGGCTATATATGTAGTCTCATAGCATCGCTTAGCATCGTCATCGGTGGCTGTGGGGATGGCGGGAATGGCGGCGGCGGTGGCACGCAACCGACCGAACGGCGCTTCGGCGCGCATCTCCCATCGCGCGACGAGGTCGCCACATACGCGACCGCACTCTCCGGGGTCGGGGCGACCGGCGAGGCATTGCCTACGGCCGTCGATCTCAGCAGCGAGCTGCCGCCGATCGGTGATCAAGGTCAGCTCAACGCATGCGTGGGCTGGGCGGAAGGATACAGCCTGGCGACGTACGAAGTCGGGCGGCGACAACACTGGAGCGTCGCCGAGACCGATCACCAAGCCAGTCCGGCGGATCTGTATTCGCAGACGCTGCAGGAACAGGATCTCGCCTGTGACGACGGTACGGATCCCAAGACGGCGATGGATCTGCTGGTCCGCGACGGCGTCGCGAGCCTCGCGCAGGTCACATACGCAGACTCGTGCCCGTTGCCGCAGCCGGTTGACGGCGCCTTTGCGCTCAATGCGTGGCACAGCGTTCCGATCGATGATCCGACGGCGCTCAAACGGCAGCTAGTCAGCCGTCGCGTCATACCATTCGCCACCGCCGTCGATACGGAGCTCCCGACCTGGGAGGGCTCCGCTGTCTTCACCGGCAGCGGAAACGCGATCGCCGGCGAGGGGCACATGATGACGCTCGTCGGGTACGACGATGCGAAGGGCGCGTGGCGCGTGATGAACAGTTGGGGGACGGGCTGGGGGGACAACGGCTTCTTCTGGTTGGCGTACGACGCGTTCGAGCGCGACGCGATCCTCGCCGTCGTCGCGGACCTCGGCGCGGCCGAGCATGCGCCGTCGGATGCGCAGCCGCGGCTGAAGTCGGTGGTGATCCGGCAGTTCTTCGATTCGGTGTACGGGAAGCACTTTCTCTTCGTCGGCTATGAGCTGTCGGACCCGATGTACCTGGCGCAGGCGCGTCTCACGCACGGCGCCGTCACCGCCGCCAGCAGCTCGGCTGCCGCGTGGCTCACGATCTCGTACGTGTGGGTCTCGGCCGATACGGCCTTTCCTGACGGCGACTACCAGCTAACGCTTACGGGGACGGCGCGCAGCGGACAGGCAATCGCGTTGTCGGCGCAGCTGCAACTCGGCGAATCGTCCGACGATGATTCCATCGCCGCGCTGCGACAGACCAGACCGGACGCGTGGGACTCCGGCTCCGCCGTGGTGATGAACGGTCAGCCGATCGTCTTGCACGTGGAGTGATGTGGTGGTGGTCACGCGATTGACGCGCGCAGGTCTTGGTCGCGTAGCGCTGCTGAAGAGCGCAGTTCTCTTGCTCGCCAGCTTGCTCGGCGCCGGCTGCGGCTCCTCCTCGGGGAGCTCGTCGGCGACCCGTACGGCCACGCCGCTCGCAACGCCGGTCGTGTCGAGTACCCCAACGCTGAAGATCGGTGGCGGCGACGATACGCCCACGCCGATCGTGTGCTGCGACTGCAATGCGGTCTGCTACCAGGCCACCGGCTCAGATTGCGGCAGCGCCTGCGTCGCGGTTCCCAACGCGGTGTGCAACTTGAGCTGTCAGACCCTGACTCCCACGGTCACACCGACTGCCAACGCAACCGCGACCGCGACGCCGACGGCGGTATCGTGCTGCGACTGCGGCGGCGCCTGCTTCATGGAATCCGCCAGCGGATGTGGGTCGTGTGACACGGTATCCGGGGCGACCTGCGATGGAAGCGCGTGTGCCACGTTCACGCCGGCCCCGAGCAGCACGGTGACCGCGCCGCCCACGTTGGTGCCGACGCAGACTTCCACGGCGACGGAGAACCCAACCGCAACTCAAACCGCGACGATCACCCTCACCGGTACAGTGACCGGAACTTCGACCGTCAGCACGACGCCGACGATCACGCCCACACCGACAGCGACGGCGACGGGAACGAAAACGTTCACACCGACGCAAACCGCGACGACGTCGGCGACGCGGACGGCCACTGCGAGCGCGACAACGACGGCCACGTGGACTCTGACCGTCACGCCGACCGGCACTGCGACTCCCACAGCGACGACGTACTGCACCCCGGGCATGTCCGCGGTGTGCAGCGACACGCACACGACGATCTACGCAATCGCGCATTCGTACAACGACCCGGTCAACACCATCCTGTACCGGATCAGCGTTCCCGCCTGGTTGCCGGACACGAACTTCGGCGACGGCAAGAACGGCTTCTTCTACCAGGTGACAGTCACCGGCAACACCACAGTGACCAGCACCTATGCGCCGTTCAACGGCGTCGGCGTCAGCAGCAGCGGTACGCCGCAACTGCTGCCGTTCGAATTCATCGTGGCGGCGGACGTGACCAGCGGCGTCGACGATACCTCGATCATCGTTGCCGCCTGCAGCTCCGACTACGTCACCCCGAGTTCGGGCAGCACGCCGCCGTGTACGTCGATGTACTGGGCCGATACCTATAGCGAGCTCTTCACTCCTTCCGTCGGCGAGCCGCCGTCAGGAGCGTCGCTGTCATTCGATACGGAAACTTTCAGCCTGCCGAATACCGGCGTGTATCCGGCGACGATGACGATCGAGCCGAGTAGCACGAGCGGCAGCACGAACGACGCCGATTGGATCTACGATCATCTGATCTTCGCCGATACCCAGGGCAACGCGTACACGAACAATCTCTACGACGTCAGCGCTCCGGCTCGGCGCAGCTTCGCCGCCCTGCCGCTGGAAGATGCCGGTGTGCTCAATGCGGCGACCGGTCTCTACTACACGAAGTTCGGCAGCCAGACGGGCGTCGAGGCGGCCACGTACCCGGACAAGCGATACCTGCTCTACACGCGCGACCAGTATGCGTCGGCGTCGAGCTTCAAGGTGTTGCCGACCTACATCTACGACTACACCAACTCGTCGGGGCAGGCCTGTACTACCTTCAAGGGGGGCGTCGCGCGCTGCGGAGCGCAGACGACGGGCACGGTGTCCGGCGGCACCGAACTGACCATGACGCCGTACAGCGCGCTCGGCGGCATCCTGTCGGTCGTGCCGGAGAACGAGCTGGCGACCGCCGGCTATCAGGAAACCCGCACCTATGCATTTTCCGAGACCGGCTCGTGCTCGGCGACCGGCATCTGCTGCTCGTCGGCGCTCAATCCTCTTGCGATCAACAGCACGAGCGGCACGACGACCTACAATCAACCGAACTACATTCTCGACGATCAATCGACCGGCTCCGGGAGCTGGAGCCAGACGTTTCCCAACGCACTCTATTACGTCACCCCGACCGGATTCGGCTCCTGCAGCGGTGAGACTCCATTCTGCGAGCGCGGTGTGAGCTACATCGCCTACGTGCCGCAATACGCCGAATCGGGTCCCACCTATGGGACGCTGAACGGTGGCAGTACGAGCGCGGCGGAGATCGCGTACTTCGCGTTGGCCGACGAGTATCAGGTCGGCGCAATCCCGTCGGGCAGCAGCAACAGCAACAACCTCGTCTGGTTCGACAACTGCGGCTACGGGTATGTCTACAACGAGTGCGCGGGCTGCACGCTGGAACTCGGCACGCGCAAGAGTCTGCCCAACCCGCCGAACAGCGGCACGACCTACGAGTACGCGGTCGAGAACAAGCTCAGCTTTCCGGTCGTATTCGGCAAGGCGTGCTGCGCCAGTTGGTATCGGGAGAACGGCAGCACCGGCTTGAACGAGCCGCCGCAGCAGATCGACAACGCCAACGGCGTCTTCATCGCCGCCGGGCAGAGCGTTACGTATCAAACCATCTTCAGCGACGAGGCGTTCGCAGTCTACAACGCGTCTACGGGCAGCCGGCTCTTCAAGCTACGCCTCCACAAGACCAACAGCGCGCTCTATGGCTGTGCCGACAGTGGCTGGAGTGCCGGGATCAGCGAGGCCAGCGGTGTGTATACCGTCAAGCTCGGATCGGGCTCGTTGACGTGCGGAATGGTCGGATCGTGTCCCTTCGGGATGACGGTCGAGAGCATCAGCGGCACCGAGGTGAGCTGCGTCACCACCACCTCGTCGTTCATCCTCGATCTTTCCCAGTGGGCGAGCGAGACCGCGTTCAGCGGCGACACTATCCAGGTACAGGCGTGGGGCGCGAGTGGATCTGAGGGTGTTTCGCAGTCTGGCAACAGCGCCGACTGTGATTCATCCGGCGGCAGCGCTGGCGCTGGTGGCTTCGCACTGAGCACCGTCAAGGTCGGCGATCTCCCCGATGCGCTGTACGCATACATCGGCAAGGAGGGGAGTAGCGGATACACGTCCGATGACGAGGACTACTATAACCAGGGCGGCAGCGGGACGATCGTCGCCAGCGCGCCGCTCGACCGAGACATTACTTATCCGCAAGGCATCAAGAACCCCGGCGACTATGACATCGTCTTGATCGCCGGCGGCGGGGGCGGCGGCGGAGACGCCTACTGCGAGGCGTACGATTGCGATCAGGACGGTTCCTGTAATTATCATTCGCGCACGGGTGGCAACGGCGGCGAGGGCGGTGTGGCGGTTTCGAATCAATCGACCACGCCGGGATCCGCCGTCAGCGCGAGCGGTTCGAACGGATCGACAGGCGGTTCGACGAAATCCGGTGGCGATGGCGGCAATCAGTCGCCCTATGAAGGTGGCGCCGGCGGCAGCGGCGCAGAGAGTGGAGTGGGTGGGTTCGGTGGCAGGGATGTGAAGTGGGACGACAGCGGTCCGCTGATCCCGCCGCCTACACCGTGCGCCAACGCGACCCCCACGCAGGGTCAGGGCGAATGGTGTGGCGGCTACGGCAGCAAGGCGTCGTCCTCGAGCGGCGCCGGCAGTGGTGGCGGAGGCTTTGGCGGCGGTGCGGCAGGCGACGCCGGCACCGGCGACAACGTCGCCGGCAGCGGCGGTGGCGGCGGCGGTTCATGGGCAGCGGCAAACACCGGATACGACTCGAGCGCGCCCAGCAGCAGACCCACGCCGCCCGGCGACATCACCGGCGGAGCTGTCGCGATTGTATACAAGGGTTCGACGGTAACACCGACGCCAACGCAGACCCCAGTGCCCGGCTGCTGTCTGTGCACGGAGTCGCTCGACGAATCGTGCGTGGTGGTAGCCGACGGCACCGGCGGCGAGACGACGTGCGAGACAGGATGGTGCAAGGGGTACTCCGGGTACACGTACTATCCCGTCATATGCGCGCCGTCATCGTCGATCGTCTGTGTTTCGGACTCGACGTTCTGCACGGCGCCGCAATGTGTGACGAACACGCCGACCCCGACGATCACGCGAACGCCGACGATTACCCGCACGCCGACGATCACGCAGACTCCGACGATTACCCGGACTCCCACGATCACGCGGACCCATACGATCACGCCCACGGTCACGCACACGGGAACCGTTACGCGGACTGGGACGATCACGCAGACACCGACGATCACCGCGACGGCGACCAGGACACCGACTGGCCCGACGCCTACACCTCAACCTGGTTGCTGCAAATGCTGCCAATTCAGCGACACCTGCGAAGACTATACGTGCATTCAGGTAGTAAACGGCGAAGGTGGTGAAGCGCTGTGTAACACGACGACTACTGGATTGTGTCACAACTACTATAACCCGACGTTTTCTTCTTCGACGTCGAGTTCGTTCTCGTGCGACGGCTCTTGCGCCGTAAGCATTTCGACGGTGACACGGACGACGACGGTCACCGCGACCCCAACTTCCAAAACTACGCCGGCGACGGCGACACCGACGGCGTCGCGGACGCCGACGCGTACCGCGACCAGAACGCCGACGACGAGCTGAGGGACTGCCGTTGAATTGGAGCTCGGCAACTCAATGCAACAGGGGCCGACGGAGCGGCGCCCTCCAGGCCTTGGAGGACAACTCGTCATGAAAAATGCCCGGCTGCGCGCGATGGCCGTGCGGGTTGCTGCGGTGGGGATGGTCGTTGGCATCGCGACGCTCGCCGCGGCGGTTCCCCAGCCTCCGCTCACAGGTGGTGTCCGCAAGGCGCTCGAGCAGGCCCGCAGCTTGCAAGCGTCCGGACGTCCGCTGTCCCTCGGCCAGGCGACGAAGGCTGCGGCGCAACGGCCTGAACCGAAGGGCGGGACTGCAGGTGCAACTTCGGGCTCGGCATCGGGCTCGATGGCCTCCAACTACGGCCACGGTGCGACGCTGTCAGTGAACGAGCGAAACTTCGAGCTCACCCTCGATGCGCCGTTGGTCGATCTCACCGGCATTTCCGACGGCGCGGATCTGTCGATCGGGCTGAGCTACAGCTCGGCCGACGCCGTACAGGATCTCGATTCAGGCACGCAGCGCTTCGGGCTGCCGTACGGATGGAAGTACAACGTCTCGTACATCGAAGACCGCGGCACGTACACTGCCGTCGTCGTCGACGGCACGCAGACGTACACGCAGAGCTCGAGTTTCGTCACCTACTTCACGCCCGTCGGAAGCAACACGTCGACCGCCGCACTGACCGGGCTGCTGCATTACAACCGGGTCGACGCGAACCTCAGGAGCGACAGCGGCAGCGTCACGATCGGCGGCATCACCTCCGCGTACGTGCTGCAGAACCTCGACGGTACGTCGCGCTACTTTTCCGCCAACGGCCTGCTCATCGAGCAGGTCAATCGCTTCGGCGACACGCTGCAGTTCTTCTACAACGGCGACAACACGCCCTCCAACGCACTGTTCGATCACATCGTCGATTCGTGGGGCCACACCGTCACCTTCAGCTACGACAGCTCGGGCAAGGTGACCCTGACGTTGCCCGACGGGCGCACGACGTCGTTCGACGTCGATGCCGATTCGCAGACGATCACCGGCATCACCGATCCGATGGGTCTGGTCACGGTGTTGGGATACACGACCTCCAGCTGTGCGCACGGGCAAGCGCTGCTGAACCAGTTGTCCTCGGCAGCGGGAGGCATGTCGGCAGTCGTGTACCAGTGCATGCCGGTCTGCACGGTCGCGTCCGGCTCCTCCTGTGCCGACTCTGTTAACGCGACAACGACCTGGCCGGTGGTGTCGACGCTCTACGACTGCCCCAACAACACCAGCGGCACGGCCTGCCCAAGTGCGGGGAGCAGCGACTACCTCACCAACTTGTACACGCTCGGCACCGACTCGAGCTCGGCGAACTACACCGGCTACCCACTGTACTCACCCTACGATTTCACCTCGACCGATCCGGGCACCGACGACCTGATGGCTTCGAACGACAACTCGTTCGTGTACTCGACCGTCGTCAGCCGGCTCGATTCGCAGGGCTCGACCCACTACCAAGTGGAGAACGACTACAATTTCCTGCACCTGCTCACCGACTCGACGAGCTGGGTGCAGGGATCGAGCGGCCTCGAGATCAGCAAGCAATCGTCGTCGTGTTACCAGCTCACGACCGCAAGTCCGGCAGCCGGCTGCCCGACGAGCGACGCAGACTACCAGGCATTGCCTGCTGCCTATCAGGCGGTGGTGATCTCGGGCACGTGCGTCTATCCGGTCGACGATTCGAGCGAGACCGACAATGCACGCCTCTCGGTGACGGTGCATTCCTACGACGACTTCGGGCAGACGACGAACTCGAAGCAATACTTCGGTACGGTGAGTCTCGGTGTGGCGACGTACTGCGACCGCAGCACGCGGCTCGATCCGAGCCCGCTCAAGCTCGTGCTCGATGACTACATGCAGTACGACACGCCCGCGACTGTCGATGACGACCAGTATGTTCCCACAGGCGCCGGCTCCGGGCACTACGGACTTCTGACCGGGCACGAAACCCTGAGCTATGCCGAGCCGCAGGAAGAGAATCAGTTCGGCAGTCTCGGTACGAGCGCGGATCCGTTGCTGGTCCGTCTGACCTGCTCAACGTTGAGCAGCGACGGGACGACGATCAGTACCGCCACGAGTGGGCTGTTGCCGACGAGTACATCGGCTCCCGGCGTTGCGGGCATCATCCCGGCGTGCACGGCGCTCGGCTGGGATGAGACGGTGGCTCCGCCGAAGGCGACGAGCTTCAGCTACGACGCGCACGGCCGCGTGCTGTCCCGGACGACGACGTGGGACTCGTCGGGAACCGTACCGGGTGGTGTCAGCAGTACCAGCGACACGCTCGCCTACAATCTATCGGCGAGCACAGGCAGCGAGGAGAGCTGTGGCAGCGGTGATGTTCTGCAGACGGTGCTGACCGATGCGCAGGGCAACGCAACGACTACGCGCGTGTGCACGCTCAACGACTTCCCGCTCTCGCGCAGCGACGCCAACGGCAATACGACGACCTTTCAGCACGACGCCGACGGCCTCACCACGCGGGTGACCTATCCGAACGGGACCTACATCACCTACGACTACTACTATTCGTGTGCGACCGCGCAGGACGGAGAAACGTCGACCTGCGGGGCGACGAGTGGTGCCCAGACAAATTGCCCGTACGATACGCAGTCACCGGCACGCAGCTGCGTCGTGCAGACGGCCAACGCCGGCGCCGGCAACAGCAGCTATGCCGACGGCGCGCTGCAGGCGTCGATTCGCGACGGCCTCGGCCGGGTCGTGTTGACGCGCGACAATCTGGGCGGTGTCTCCGGGAGCGGCTACACCGGGACTCAAAGCCGGGCCACGTACACCTACGACTCGCTCGGGCTGGAGACCAGTCGCACCGTGCAGATCGGCGTCAGCAATCCGCTGATCTATACGACCACAACGACGTACGACGCCAAGCTGCGGCCGAGCCAGGAGTGCGGACCGCGCGGCATGAGCGCGCAGTACGTGCGCGATGACATCGCGCAGCAAGCTCTGCTGCTCAGCAATGGAACGCAGCGCGCCCAGATCGCCTACAACGACATTCAAATGCCCACCGGCATCGTCGACTGCCCGCTCGTCACGGGCAGCACGCAAAGCGGTTCCGGCAGTTGCCCCACGGTCGCGTCCTCGACAACCAGCGCCACCTGCACGGGCAATGGCTTCTATTCCTACTCGCTGCACGACGGCAGCGGACTCGAGCATGCCGCGCTCGCAAGCGGCAGCGGCAGCGAAACGGGCGCATCGATCGCGTCGGTAAGCGGCACGTCGACGTACTCCGCCGACTCCCTGGTCTACGGCTACAGCATGAGCGCGACGCCGACCGATTCGACGCAGTCGACCTTGACGGCGTCGAGCGCCTTCACGCGCGATCTGCAGGGCCCGGCCATCACCATGGCGATGAGCGTGACCGACGGGAGCGGCGCGACCACGACGTTCAGTGGCGATACGTACGCGTACACGAACATCGATGAGCTGCAGAGCGCGACGAACAATCTCAGCACGTCGAGCGCGAATCTGGTCGAATCCTACTCGTATACACCGGTGCGCCTGCTGAGCGAGCAGACGAACTACGACGGCCGCGTGCACCACTACTACTACGACAACATGGATCGGATGGTCCGCTACTGTTATCCGAGTTTGACCAGCGGCTCGGAGGGCGAGACCTACACCTACGACGCGTTGGCCGCCAGCGTGACTTCGGTCACTCATTTCACGAACTCCGGCGACTGCAGCGCCGGTAGCGACGGCGACGTCCCTAGCGACTCGATCACGTACACCTACACGCGCTTCGGCGCGGTGGCATCGAAGGTCTACTCCACGGGTGCCTCCCTGCAGTGGGGGTATGACGACTATCAGCGCCCGGTGTGCTTTGCCGACGCGCAGGCCACTGCCGGAGGTTCGAGTTGTGCGTCGTCACCGATCGCGGACGGCTACGCGCCGGCGGCCGATCAGTTGCTCACGTACGTGATCTATTGGCCGGACAGCGACACGTATCGCCGCGGCTTCGTCGAGAGCACCTGTCGCGGCGTCGCCGATGTTCCGGCCGGCACCTCGCAGACGAAGTGCATCGACAACGACTACTACACCAGCGTCGACAGCGGCGGGTCGTGTGCGAGCGATCTGAGCTCGGTCGTTGGGGCGTACGCCGGCGCGCTGAAGACCAAGCAGCTCTGCACGGGCGGGAGTTGCCTCGCGGGTACTGGCAGCGCGGTCTACACGACGACCTACACGTACGACGACTTCGGCCGCCAATGTGAGGTGCACAACGTCAGCGCGGCTGGTCAGACCATCCTCGACTCCATCTTCACCTACGATCAGTTCAACAATCTCGTTGAGGAGATCTCGACCTCGGCGCTCGACAGCTCGACCGACAGCAACTTCCAAACCGCCTACACCTACGATGGGCTGATGCGCGTGACTGCGATGACGCGCAGCATGCTGAGCGGCTCACTGCTGGAGACGATCGACTACACATACGACGCCGCGTCGAATATCACGCAGAAGGTGCAGAGCGTATACGTTACCGACACTCCGACGACGACGACGCCGACACCGACGAGCAGTGGAATCGGCGGGAACCGCGATACGCCGACGCCAGGAGCCGGCGCGACGGAAAAACCGACCACTGCTTCGACGCCCGCCGCGGGCGGCCACGGCGGTAGTGGCTGTGCGATCGTTGACGGCTCGCCTGCACCGTTGCTGTCGCCGCTTTCCGTCGGCGTCTTTGTGTTGTGGGGAGTCGCGATGCTGCGCCGGCGGCGATCGCGAACGCGGGCATCGTAGCGCGCACGAGATGCCATCGATTTTCGCAGGTCGTCGCGCCGGCGGGTGGCTGACGTCAGCGCTGGCCCCCTCCCTAGCCCTCCCCCGCGCGTCCGCGCGCGGGGGAGGGTTGGGTGGGGGGCCGCGGTTCGTAGTTGCCCGACGGCTGCTGCTCGCTGCCGTGATGCTGCTTGCGAGTTTGAGCGCCGTAGCGCGCGCCGTCGCGACGGTGCAGACGACCACGACGACCTATCAGTACAACGCCGACCATGCGTTGACCGCAGCAACCACGACCACCAACGGCCAGTCGACCACGGTCTACTTTACCTGGGACAATTGCGTGCCCAGTGCGACGACGCCCTCGAGCTGCACGGTGAGTGCGGGCAACGGCAACTTGCTCGGCGTCGGTGCTGCGCCTGGCACAGACGACGCACTTCAGTTCGGCTTCGATCAGCGCAATCGTCTCATCAGCGCGGCAGCGAGCGGCGCGCAAAGTTCAACGTACGCGTACCATCCGGCCAGCTTGCTGGCGACGTCGACGTTGGCGAGCGGTGACGCGCTCGACTTCACCTACGACACGAGCCCGCTCCCGCAGGTGACCAACATCCAGCAGTCCTCGACCGGCACATGGGCGAGCTATCTCGGCGACACCACGTACTTGAGCGACGGCACCGAACAGGTGCTCTGTCAGCCGCGCAAGGACGTCGCCGGCGTCTACGAGCCTCCGGCGGGCAGTCTCACCCCGCTGCGCTACGACCCGTACGGCAGTGTGGAGTCGGCGAGCGACGCGGCGACCAGTCCCGCGACCGGCGCGACGAGTTACGACATGAGCGAGAACCCGTTCCGCTATGCCGGTGAGTACATGGATCCGGCATGGGGCGGAGTGTATCTGCGCGCACGCTGGTACCTGCCCGAGTATCAGATCTTTCTCGGACGCGACCCCGCCGACGCAATACACCGCTATGGCTATGCGGGCGGCGACCCCGTCGGCAACGTCGATCCCAGCGGGCTCAGCTATCGCAGCTTCAGCCGTTCCGCCGACAACGCCCTGCGTCCACTGACGTCCGGGGCGATGCGGTACATCACGCCGTGGCTCCCGCTCATCGGAGGACTCGTGGGCGGCGCAATGCTCCTCGCCAATCTCCCGGAGGTCTGGCATCACCCGAGCGAACGCACGTGGCTCAACTTCGGCTTCTTGGTAGGTTCCGCCGCCGTCGAGACCGCCTTTGAGCTGCCGGGCAACCTCGGCATGAGCGCAGGCAACGCATTCTTTGCCCGCCATCTCGCGGATCTCGTCATCGGCGGCGGACAAACCGTGCTGGCGAGCGACCACAAGGGAAAGTGGGACGTGCCGTCGCTGATCGAGTCGGTCGAGTACAACCTCAGCGGAATGATCGGCGCACGCGAGCTCGCCGGAATCGGCTATCGCCCGTACGCGATGCGCGTCAGCGACGTCAACGAATTTGCCAAAGGCTATTTCTCAGATCCGGCACACGAGGACCAGCTCTTGCTCTTCGTTGGAAAGGCCAAGACGAAATGGACCACTCCAATCACCGATGCTCTCGGATTGGATTTCCCGGCTGCTCACACACAACTCAATTGGTTGGGCCAAGACCGCTATGGGTTCACAGATCTGCCTGCTGGTCACGATGCGAACAGTGGCAACCCTTGGGTAAATGTTCGGTACAAAAATAACTCCGGGACCGATTTCACCGGCGGCGGGCCGGCGGCGCGCTTGCGGTATGTGGGCACAATAGAAGCGTCCGCAATGCCGGACCAGGCGCGAGTTACGAGTATTGAATACCAGAGACAGATCTACACGACTTGGGGACGGCGCTTTGGCGGCGCGCACGATTTCGATGCGCCGTACAACAAATATACCAACAATTGTCAGCACTATATTCAGGGAATGAAATCGCAGCTGGTCAGAAAATAGGCGGGATCTACCTGATGCGTATCGCTTTCGGCGTAGGCCGGCTGTTTGCGGTAGCGACGGTCATGCTCGCGGCTCCGGGCCAGCTGTCGCGCAGCATCGCAGCGGTGCAGACGACTACGACGACCTATCAGTACAACGCCGACCACGCGTTGACCGCAGCGACCACGACCATCAACGGCCAGTCGACCACGGTCTACTTCACCTGGGACAATTGCGTGCCCAGTGCGACGACGCCCTCGAGCTGCACGGTGAGTGCGGGCAACGGCAACTTGCTCGGCGTCGGTGCTGCGCCTGGCGCAGGCGACGCACTTCACTTCGGCTTTGATCAGCGCAATCGTCTCATCAGCGCGGCAGCCGGCGGCGCGCAAAGCGTCACGTACGCGTATCACCCGGCCAGCTTGCTGGCGACGTCGACGTTGGCGAGCGGCGACGCGCTCGCCTTCACCTACGACACGAGTCCGCTGCCGCAGATGACCAACATCCAGCAGTCCACGACGGGCACGTGGGCGAGCTATCTCGGCGACACCACGTACTTGAGCGACGGGACCGAACAGGTGCTCTGTCAGCCGCGCAAGGATGTGGCGGGATTGTACGAGGCTGCCGCCGGCAGTTTGACTCCCCTGCGCTACGACCCGTACGGCAGCGTCGAGTCGGCGAGCAGTGGTGTGAGCAGCCCGGCGACCGGCGCCGCGAGTTATGACATGAGCCAGAGCCCGTTCCGTTATGCGGGCGAGTACGCGGACCCGGCGTGGGGCGGCGTCTATCTGCGCGCGCGCTGGTATCTGCCCGAGTATCAGACCTTCCTCGGCCGCGACCCGGTCGACACGATACACCGCTTCGGCTACGGCGGCGGCGACCCGGTCGGCAACGTCGATCCCAGCGGCCTCAGCTTCGACAAATTCCTGCGCTCGCAGACCAGCGGCAAGATGGCGTGGGCGACACCGCTCATTCCCGTGTGGGGCCAGTTCGTCGGCGGCGCGTCGCTCCTCGCCCACCTACCGGAGCTCTGGCACCATCCGTCGTCCACGACGTGGGCGTCGTACGGATTCCTGGCGGTTTCCGCCGCGCTCGAAAGCGCCGGCGAGTTCTCCTGGATGGATCGCGCGCTGGGATCGGCAGCCGCCTTCAGGGTCCGCGGCGCGACGGACATCTTTGCGGGAATGAGCCAGGCCCTGCTGGGCAATTACAGCGAGCAAAAGAACAAGTGGGATGTGGCGGGGCTCGTCCAGTCGGTGGAGTACACCGTCGGCGGCATGTTTTGGAGCCGCGCCACCGCGGGCATTGGGTATCGTCCGTTTGCGCTGTCGACCAGTGACGTCGACGAGATGACGAACAAACATTTCATGTCTGGAAAGCGCGAAGATCGCGCATTCGTGTACCGGGTCCGGTTCAAGCAGTACGCACTCAGCTCGACATCTCCGGTGTTGGAATGGGCGGGACTCGGACCATACCACGAAGCTGTGTTGGTCGTCGGCGAGCAGGATTTGATGCTCGCGCATCTCAGCAATGAGACCGGTCTCCAATACAAATCGGAAGTCATCTGGAGATCTCGTGATCAACTCGTTTCGAAGTTTCTGGACAGCGACCGCGTGAATCCGCAGTTCGATCTGGTCGCGCAATCGAATGAGCCATTAGTGGTTGGGAAGGTGTGGCAGGAGCACGACACCGGCCTGCAGAGAGAAGTTGAAGACGAGTCGCGCGGCAGCAACCGAAGCCGCCGCGTCCGCTACGGCGGCGGAATGACGAACAACTGCCATCACTACGCCGGAAGGATCGTCGGCAGAATCAATGGGTCCGGTCGGTACTAGGCGCGTCGGCGCCGCTCGACGGTGCAGCGCGATGCGCCGAAGCGCGATGGCGATTCTCGCCTGTCTTTTCGTTGCTCTCGTCTTCGGCTGCATCGATCGCAGCTTCGGCGCCGTGCAGACGACCACGACGACCTACGAGTACAATGCCGATCACGCGCTCACGGCGGTGACGACGACGGCGAACGGAAAATCGAGAACGGTCTATCTCACCTGGGACAACTGCGTGCCCGATGCAGCTCTGCCTTCGAGCTGCACGGTCAGCGCGGGGAACGGCAACCTGCTCGGCGTAGGTGCAATGCCGGGGGCGAGCGATGCGCTGCAGCTCGCCTTCGACCAGCGCAATCGCCTCGCCAGCGCTGCGGCCAGCGGTGCGCAGAGCGTGGCGTACACATATCATCCCGCCAGCCTGCTCGCGTCGGCGACGTTGGCGAGCGGCGACGCGCTCGCCTTCACCTACGATGCGAGCCCGCTGCCGCAAGTGACCAACATCGAGCAGTCGTCGACCAGCACGTGGGCGAGCTATCTCGGCGACACGACCTACTTGAGCGACGGCACGGAACAGGTCCTGTGCCAGCCGCGCAAGGACGTGAACGGTATCTATGAGCCCGCGGCCGACAGCTTCTCTCCGCTGCGCTACGACCCGTACGGCTCCGTGGACTCGGCGAGCACTGATGCGAGCGGGCCGGCTACCGGCGCGACGAGCTACGATATGAGCGAGAGCCCGTTCCGCTACGCCAGCGAGTACACTGATCCGGCGTGGGGCGGCGTGTATCTGCGCGCGCGTTGGTATCTGCCGCAGTATCAGACTTTCGTCGGGCGCGACCCGGCCGACCCGGTGCACCGCTATGGGTACGGCGGCGGCAATCCGCTCGGCAACGTCGATCCCAGCGGGTTCAGCTATGGCAGCATCAGCCGCGCCACCATGAATGCACTGCGTCCGCTGACCAGCGGAAAATGGGGATACGTCGTGCCGCTGGTGCCCGTGCTTGGGCAAGTCGTCGGTGGGGCGACTCTTCTGGCGAGCGCATCGCAGCTGTGGCATCACGGCAGCGAAGCAACGTGGATCAACTTCGGATTTCTCGCAGTGTCCGCAGCCGCGGAAGGGCAGGGAGCGTTTTCGAGCCTCGACCGATACTTTGGGTACAAAGGGGCGTTCGTCGTGCGCCACGCGATCGACGCCTTGGTCGGCGCCGGCCAGACCGGCCTGGTGGAAGCGCTCACGCAGAAGGGCAAGAAGGTCGACGCCGCAGCGGTCATCCAATCGGCCGAGTACAGTGTCGGCGCAATCTTCACGGCGCGGGACCTCGTCGGCATCGGTTACCGACCTCCGCGGCTCTCGGTCGCCGACATCGAAGCAGCCACGGAGCGCGGCACGGTCAACCTATACAAGGTCCAGTTGCCGCTCGGGAAAATCCCGATGATGACCGACCCGCTGCTGGAGGCGCTCAACCTGGGAGTCTATCACGAAGGGCTGGTTGCCGTCGGCAGCGATGCCGAAGGCAACGGCTACATGAGGCTGCACGAATTCGCGGGCCGCAGGGAGCTGAAGAGCACCTGGGAGGTCAGCAACGTCGAGGAAATCGCGTCGGCGAAGAAGACGACGGCCGACAAGTTGCGATTCGAATTCATCGGCCAATTCGATCAAGGGATCGTCGACACGAAGTTCCAACAAGGAATGTCGTTGACGGATCGCGCCGGCGTCACGCGCTGGTGGACTCGACCGGGCCACTACTACAATTTGATCATCAACAACTGCCAGGGCTATTCGGACGAGATCATCTCAGCCCTGCAGGCAAAGCAGCGTATGGCGGCCCAATGAGAAAGATGGCGACCATGCGTTGCCGGACGATCGCCGCTGGTTGGGTGGCGGCCGTCACTACTGCAGCTACGATTCTGGGCAGCGTGCCGTTGAGCGTTGCAGCGGTGCAGACGACCACGACGACGTATCAATACAACGCCGACCATGCGCTGACCGCGGTGACCACGACTGCAAACGGACAGTCGACGACGCTCTACTTCACATGGGACAACTGTGTGCCGAGTGCGGGCGCGCCCTCGAACTGCACGGTGAGTGCCGGCAACGGCAACCTGCGCGGGGTTGGGACGACGCCGGGTGCCAGCGACACGCTGCAGTTCGCTTTCGACCAGCGCAACCGTCTCACCAGCGCAGCGGCGAGCGGCGCGCAGACCGTTGCGTACACGTACCATCCCGCGAGTTTGCTGGCGACGGCGAGCATGGCAAGCGGGGATTCGCTGGCGTTTACTTACGATGTGAGCCCGCTTCCGCAGGTGACCAACCTCCAGCAGTCCTCGACCGGCACGTGGGCGAGCTATCTCGGCGAAACGACTTATTTGAGCGATGGGACCGAGCAGGTCCGGAGTCAGCCGCGCAAGGACGTGGCGGGCGTGTACGAACCTGCGGAAGTCAGTTTCACGCCGTCGCGCTACGACCCGTACGGCAGCGTGGAATCGGCGACCGACGTGACGAGCAGCCCTGCCACCGGCGCGACGAGCTACGACTTGAACCAGAATCCGTTTCGTTTCGCCGGCGAGTACACCGACCCAGCGTGGGGCGGCGTGTATCTGCGGGCGCGCTGGTATCTCCCCGAGTATCAGATCTTCCTCGGCCGCGATCCGGCCGATCCGGTGCACCGTTACGGATACGGAGGCGGCAATCCGCTCGGCAACATCGACCCGAGTGGACTCAGCTACGGCAGCTTCAGCCGCGCGATTCAGAAAGCGTTCCGGCCACTGACCAGCGGGCCGCTGGGCTACATCGTGCCTCTCGTGCCGGTGCTCGGCCAGGTGGTCGGCGGTGTAACGCTCCTAGCCAGCGTGCCGCAGCTCTGGCATCACGGCAGCGAAGCAACTTGGCTCAACTTCGGCTTCTTGGCGGCGTCCGCCGCGGCAGAAGGAACTGGCGCACTGCGCGGCTTCGACGCACAGCTCGGATCGCGCGGCGCGTTCGCTCTGCGCCATGGCATCGACGCGTTGGTCGGGGCGGGTCAGACCGCACTCGTGGAAGCGATCACCAACAAAGGCAAGGTGGATACCGCCGCCGTCGTGCAATCGGCCGAGTACAGCGTCGGCGCCATCCTCGCAGCACGCGACGGTGCCGGCATCGGCTATCGGCCGTATAACCTCGGCGCCGAAGACGTCGACGCGATGATCAGCCGACATTTCGAGTCCGGCAACAAGAAGCCATTGGTCTTCACGGCGCGCACGCGGCCGACATTCGAATCGCCGCTGGGATCGGAACGGCAGCCGGAGCTGGCATTCGTCGCGACCGGCGCCCTGAAAGCGCACGCCACCAGCCTGCAGGTCATCGGCGATGATGAGAGTGGAAACTTCTATCACCTCTACGTCGACCGCGTGCTGCGCAGCGAGCAGCCGGCGGAGCGCCTGGTCGGCGCGCTGCCCAACCAGGTCGAGTTCCGCATCGCCGAATCGACATTGAGGAATCGCAATCTCAACACCTGGCTCGGAACGTTTCCCCGTCAGACGGAGTTCGACGGGTTTACGCAGAAGTCGAAGATCGTCGTCTACACGAACGGATCGAACATGGCGCACACCAGCTCGGCCGAGTACGTGAACGGCATCGTGAACAATCAGATCGGCCTGATCGGCAAAGGCGGCCGCCGGCAGACGGGATACTGATCGCGGCTCGTCAAGCGAGCGGTCATCTCGAAATAACTTCACCCACGCGCGGCCGCGCGTACCGGCGATCAAGGCATCTCAGCATCACGATCGCGAAGCAGCGCTGCACGGCTACGGCTCGATCCGGGAAGGCTGAGCAAACGCGAGCAGCGCGGCGCGGTCAGGCTCGAGGACGAATCCGGACTCGATGACCTGGTCGGTCGCGGCATCGTACTGCTGCATATAGGCGTCTCGGCTCGGGTAGAGCTCGGCGAGCCGAGCCTCCGGCAGCGGCTGCGTCGAACCCAAGAGGAGACAAATGATTTGGGAACTGGGGCCGGGCGTAGCGGAGAGCACGTCAACCGGAACATCGATCGGTGGCGTGCGAATGCCACCAATCGCGATGCCGTCACTATCGCGCTTCACCTCCGGCGTGGCTCCGCTGGACAGCTCGAGGCGCGGCGCGACGGGAGGCAGCACACCCGTTCGTACCCAGGCGTCGAGATCCCGGAACGAAGCCTTGGCCACCAGATGCATCGGCCCGTCGTTGATGGGCGCGCCGCAGTCGAGCATGTTCGCGACGAATCCGACGAGGTGGGCGTCCGCGTGTGCGGTGCCCGCCACCTCCCAGAGTCGGAATCGGTCGGTGTCTGGTTGGCGGACCAAGCCCGAGCTCAGGATTCCCGTGACATCGCTCTCGGTCTGGATGTCCATTGCTGGCGCGCCGACGTCATCACGCAAGACCGGGCGCCCGCCGCCGACGATTGCGCCGGCGATGTCGGCATACTCACCAGGGCCGACCAGCGGAAGGCTCGCCGCTCCACGGCTGTGTATCAAGAAACCATCGAACATGAGCGTCAGTGGCTGCACCCCATTGTAGTAAGTCGTGAGTGCGAACGCCGACTGCGACTCGCCCACGGCGAGGACATACTTCGGCTCCGCTCCGCCCAGCAGGGATCCGCCTTGGAGCACCGCGCGTGCGACCTGCGTGAAAATGTCGAACGAGTACCCATCGCCCGGATGCGTGAGTGAGACGTAGCGGGCGGGGTCGATCGTTCTCAGTCCCTTGCCCGCGAAGATTTCCCCCCCGGGCGCTGCCACGATTACCGGGCCGCCCTCAACGCCGATGAGCTGCGCTGACACGCCCACCCAAATGTGATGCTGGCGGACGATTTCCTCTTGGAGGCTCACGTAGTCGGGATTGGCGTCGAGTCCGCCGCTGACGTTGAGCCACTCCACGATCACGGTGCCGCTCGCATCTGCGGGATCGGCGGGACGTCGCACGATGATTCGTGTGCGATAGGCCGCCGTCGTGCTCGCTACGAAATTCCAGTGCCCATCGTCGGTGAGGGCAGCAGTTCCCCCGGCGACGCCGTACGCCGTCGCCGTTCCCGCGGCGACGTACTCGTGATCGACATAACCGTCCGGTGGGAGAAACCTGTAGCTGTCCGGTGGGATGAACGAGTCCGCTTGACCCATGAAGATGCCGTTGCCGCCGGTGAGCTCTTCCGACACGTCGGCGGCCGGCCCGGCGGGCCTTGCGCGCGTAGCCGTTGGCGTCGATGTCGGCGTCGCTGTTGGCAGCGGGCTATCGGTATCGCGAGGCGTCGCGGTCGCCGTGGCTATCGGAATGACCGATGGTGTCGACGTCACGGTGGCTGTCACCGTCGCTGCCGCAGTCGTTCCCGACGATGATCCGTTCGAACACGCCGAAACGAGCAGGGCGAGCAGCGCACCCTGCACGACCAGCAACGCCGCCCTCCAGTGCACACTCCTCGCCCTGCTCGACGGGGATCGCTCCACGCCTAGCTCGTTCCACCGAGTCTTCATGTGAAGCCCCCCGTTTCTCATCGCCGTGTATCATGTGTTCGAACGCCCTTCGAAGGCGCGGGTGCTGGTCATCGGGAGGCTCCGCGTCGGTCTCGGCCGCGCTCCCAGTGTTCAGATCCCGTAAGGTTCGACTGCTGCCTCGATTCGCGCGACAAACGCTGGCGTCGCGCGACCGATGAATGGCGTCTGAGCCTTTTCCGACTGATTGTTCGGTGACAGATGCGCCTCTGCTCGATCGCCGTCGGATCATTCAAATCGACGCGGTGCCGTAATCACCCGGGAAGCCGCCAATGATCTCCCAGGCTGGCGTTGCAGGTCGCCAGATCGCCGGCGCAATCGGGAAGTGACCCTCCGTCGAGCACCGTCGCCACGTCGTCGCTGCACTGGGTCAGGTACGCCTGGATCTCCGCTTGCGTGGCGCTCGCCGGACACTGCCCCATACCCTTGGTGTCCGCCTGGCTGAACTTGGCGGCGAACGAGTCGTCGCACTTGCTGTAGTCCGGGGTGCTCGCGGTCTTCACCGCCTTTGCCTCCGCCTTCAGCCGGCAGAAGCCATACTTGCCCGCCGTCTTCGGCTCGCTCGACTGGCACTTCTCCGCGTCGGTCACCGCCCCGGCGTCCCGCGCCACCAGCAGCAGCGCCGCTGCGGCCAACATTCTCGTGATCGTCATGTCCCCTCCGGTTGTTTGCCTGCGCTGCACAGGTCTCCCACTGGCCATTCTCGACGGTCAGGTCTCACGCAGATCCTGTCCGTCAGCCGCAGCGTATGACAGTATCGTTAAGCTCATTGGTCTCCGGAAATGTGTCGTGATGTGCTCAATCAATGATTGACTGCACGTCCCATCGAACAGTGCGTCGCAGCAGCGGAGCTTCGTCCCGCGCGTCAGGCGCCCCGCTTCGAGGGATCGGGACAACCGCGCGACGGGACGGGCGTCCAGCGCGCGAGCCACGCCCAAGCGCTACACGCCCTTCAGGTCCTCTTCCATCGCGGCGAGCACCATCTCCTCGATTTACAGCGGTAGGACGGGACGGAACCACATGACGGAAGCCGCCGAGCGCGCCCGGTCGCTACCGACCCGACGAGGTGGCGAAACTCTCAGCCGGGCACAATCTGGGCACAGTGGCCCCGGTCACGTCACCTCAGCGAGCGTAAGTACTGAATGCGAAAGGGGGACGTGAACCCAAGACGCCGCTTGAAAATGATTGGGTTTTTTCGCGCCTCGTGTGGCGCCGTATTGCACCGTGTGGCGCCGCTTGGCCCCCCGGGGGGCCAAGCTAGTTCGGGCGTCGCACACCGCGGTTCAGCCGAACGGCCGGCGGGACGTGCCCGGCCACACGAGGTGTTTTCGATGTCGCCATAGCACGGACGAGCTCGGCCAGCCGGTGCTGGTCCGGGCTATGGGATGACAGAGTTCACTGAGCTGCTGAGCCCGCGTTCCTTCTCAGGCGTCTCTGCGGCAGGGCTGAGGAGAATTACCTCATCGAGCGACGCCGCACCTGCCACATGCCCAGCGCCAGCAGTATTGCCACCAACCAAGCTATACCGATGACAGACAGGGCCGGTGCAGCGCTGGCAGAGATGATCGAAATGCAATTTCCTACACCGTCGCACTGCAAGTTTTCGCCGCACTCCGTTCCCTGTGGCGCCCTGGAGCGTGATTGGTTGCAGATGTGATTGGCATTGCACGAGGGGATGGTACAGACGTTTCCATCCGTATCGGGGCAGGGTGAATCGAGCGGCAACGATCCTGCCGAGAACTCCTGGTCGCATCGTCCGTTGTTGCAGCCGGCTTTCGAGCAGTCGTCGCCGGTGTCTGGACAGTCTGTACCATTGGGCGCGGCCGATTCGGCCTGCACGCATTCCTCGCCATCGCAGGCGGCGATCGTGCATACGTCGTTGTCGGTATCGGTGCACAGCGTACCATCAGCCTGCCCGGTGCAGTCCGTTACCTGCGCGCGCGCCGAGACCGCCACCAGCAACATCGAAAGGACAAGCCAAACTCGGCATTGCGTTCTGATCATTCCGCCCTCCAGCTCAAAAACCCCGGCTCCTGCGTTCCTGTGGATCCTACCGTTGAGCCCACCCAAAGCCTGCCCGCGGCAGGTACGACATTTCTGAACAAAAGTCTCGCGCCTGATCGCGGTGGGCTCCCGAGCGCGATCGACGGCGTGAGCGGGGCTCGGCTAAAAGCCAGCGACGATGAGACGACCGCTGGTGTTGCGCCGCGGCACTGATGGCAGTCTTCGGCGCGTGGGAAATCGTCTCGGCCGACTACCCGGAACGGTCACAGGCAGAAGCTGTGGCAGCGGGCTTTGCTATTGGAAGATGCGCGATCCGAACCTGGGCGCAGTTGGAGAATGCGAAACGGGGACTTGGACCCGAAGCGGCGCTTAAAATGACTGGGGAATCTCGCGACTAGTGTTGCGCGGTGTGGCACATTGCGCGCCAGTTGGCGCCTGGGGGGCCAAAGTGTGGCGGGCTCGGGTGGCTTCACAGTCGGCATCTCAACGTGAGCGCAATGGGCGGAATGTCGATTTGATCGAGGGCGCTTTTGTGGGCAAAGCCCTGAGCCTGCCACGCGACGGTTCAGCGCGCTCTGACCTCCCAGGCGGGATCGACGATCGTGTCGCGGAGTTCCGACAGGAAGCGCCGGTTGTCGAGGTACCGCCACGGATGGAAGTCGCGCCGATGATAGGCCGCGACGGCCGCCCATCGACCGTGCAGCATCCCGCCGCGTCCGAAGACAAAGTGGGTGAGGCCCCGCCACGCCGCCAGGTCGTGCGCCGCGCCGGCGCTGGCGAGGATACGGCAACAGACCGGTGGGAGCGCGAGGACCACGAGGATGAGGGCGATCCACAGCCCCGTGATGCGGACAATGTAGGTGTAGAGCCCGTGGCCGCGTGCTGCCTGGAACACGTCGAAGAGCACCGCCTTGTGTTCTACTTCCTCGTACGCGTGCCAACGGAACAACCGGGCAATGCGAGGGTCGACGCCGTCGAGGAGCTCCGGCCGCGAGAGGATTGCGTGGCCGATCTCGCCGAGGAAGTGCTCTCCCGCCATGGCCACTGCGCTCCTGAGATCGCTCGAGGTCCAGTCGACGAACGCGAGCCAGCGCAGCGCGGAATCCGCAATCGGCTCGACCGGTACGCCCCACCGAATGAGGAGTCGGTTGAACGCCGCGTGCATGCCGGCATGGAGCGCCTCCTGGCGGAGGAAGGCATCGCCCTCGGCGCGCCGCGCCTCGTCGGCGATGCGCGGTAGCAGCCGGCGGGCGTCGTCAATGAAGAAGCCCTCTACCACCGGCGCCATTGCCGAGAGCGCCTCCAGAAACGCCGTGGGCCCGATACCGGCGGGGTGCCAGGCGCGCGGCACCTCGTGCTCGAGGCCCGCGAAGTCGAAGCCCGGCCGGCGCGGCGTGATCGTGACGCCGAGCCTGCACGTGGAGGTTGCGTTCGATGTGTGATCCTTCATCGCGGCTGCATCTCGCATCCTCAGGCTTGCCGATCGGCGACGAACAGCGTGTGGGTGGAGCGCTTCGCATTCGGGTAGGCTCTGGCATCGACCGCGGTGGCGCAGAAGCCAGCCGCGGCGAGTCTGGTCAGGAAGGCTCGATCCGGCGATCTCGACCAGAAGACGGCTCGTCCGCCAACGCGGAGCGCACGCGACAAGATGCGCAGCCCGTGGTCAGCGTAGAGGCGCGCGTTGCCAGGATCGACCAGCGCGCTGGGTCCGTTGTCGATGTCCAGGAGGACGGCGTCGTAGTAGCCTGGGGCGGCGCGCGCGATCAGGGTGAAGACATCATCTATCAGGATCTCGACGCGGGCGTCGTCGATGAGGCCACCGTTGACGCACTGGAGATGTTCACGATTCCAGGTCACGACCTCCGCGACGAGCTCCGCGACCTGCACGTGCGCACCGGCGGGCACGAGGTCGAGGACCCGGCGCAGCGTGAACCCAAACCCGAGCCCGCCGATCAGTACGCGCTTGCCGCCCGCCATCGCGAGCTTCTCACAGCCGAGCTCGGCCAGCCGTGCCTCCGAGCTCGTCGCCGTCGTGCTGATCAGCCCTCGGCCGGCCACCCGCATGTGGAAATGGCCGTCGCGTAGTTGCAGGGACAGCGTGGACCCGTCCCGAGTGGTAGTCTGGCCCAACGTGATGAACGGCTTCACTGGCGTGTGGTGCGACGAAAGCGCGAACGGTGTCGGGTGGCGAAATCAGCCTGGTCTGATCGGGTGGTCTGACCTCCTATCTGGGCGTCGCCGCCAGTTGTGCGATCTCCTCCGCCAACTCGCGTAACGAGCTCACCGCAGTCACCGACTCGAACGGGCCGAGTACCTTCATCGTTTCGGCGACCGCCGCGTAGCGGGGTTTTGCGGCGTCGATGTTGAGCATCTGCGTACCGATTCGATTCAGGAGCGTCAGGCCGGCGGCATGCTTGAGGGGAACCAGGCCCTCCGCCGCTCGGTTCAAAGCCAACTGGATGTTCAAGCTCCGATCGCCGCTTTCGATCTGGGATGCAACGTCGTTGATGATCCTCGCCGTCTCTCTGGCAGATATCTTCTTGCGCGCCATCTCTGCTCCTCTCCTTCCTCCCTATCACATTGCCCAGCGCATCCGGACGCGAATGGCATACCTCGAGGACCTGTGAACAACGCCGACGGGCCGGGCGGCGATGATCGGCGGGTCCTTGCCCCTTGATGCGCTCACTGCAATCGTGCGCACATGGCAGTACAGAGGGCGTAATGGGCGACAAATCACCGAAGTCGAAACAGCGCGGCCAGAAGCAGAAGCATGTCGCGGATGCCGCGGGCGCGGCCGCGGCGAAGGCCAAGCAGGACAGCCAGAGCCGGGTCTCGCAGACCACTGGGAAGAATCGGAAGTAGCCTGCGGAAGTGGGCTGCCGGTTGAGAAGCTCTTTCAGGAAGGCAGCGATGACAGCCGTCAGCAACAAGACCAAGAGGCCGATCAGCGTCCCGCTGCCTGGCGGCAAGACGTTGCACCTCGGCCCAGGCAACACCGGACAAGTATCGGCGAAGGCTGCCGAGGACCCGCGGCTCAAGAAGCTCGTCGACGCCGGCGAGCTCGAGGTCATCGACGACGAGCCCCGGCTCGCGGTCGGTCCAGGGGCTGGCAAGCGAGGTCGCGGCTTCATGCCTGGCCATACCGCCGGTAACCGTGGTCGCCGCAGCGGCGACCGCTAAAGGCAGAGGTGCTCGGCGTGCGCCGACCGCCGCCTCGGTGCAGCGGATCGTCGTGACAGTGTGGGACGATGCTCCACCCGCAGGACCTGCAAACCATCTCCGCACGCACCCTCGCCTACTACGACGACACGGCCGATGCGTTCTGGGAAGGCACTCGCGACCACGACGTCAGCCAGAACGTCCACGCTTTGCTCTCGCACCTCGGTACCGGTCGGTTCCGCATCCTGGACTTCGGCTGCGGACCCGGCCGCGACCTGCGCACGTTCCGCGATCTCGGGCATGAGGCCATCGGCCTCGATGGCGCCGCGCGCTTCGTCGAAATGGCCCGCGGCTACACCGGTTGCGCGGTTCTGCATCAGGACTTCCTCGCCCTCGACCTGCCCGCAGCGCACTTCGACGGTGTGTTTGCCAACGCGTCTCTGTTCCACGTCCCGGCGCAGGAGCTGCCGCGCGTTCTCGGAGAGCTCCACGCCGCGCTCCGTCCCGGCGGCGTTCTCTTCAGCTCGAACCCGCACGGGCGAAATGAAGAGGGTTGGTGTCAACGGCGCTATGGGACGTACCTCGATGTGGAAGCGTGGCGAGCGGTTGTGACGTCGGCCGGATTCATCGAACTGGAGCACTACTACCGCCCGGCCGGGCGTCCGCGCTCACAGCAGCCCTGGTTCGCGATGGTCTCGCGCAAGTCGTAGCGCGGACGCGCCGCCGCTCGCAGACGGACGACGGAGTCGTGACTCTGCAGGTGCGGCGTGCGTTCTCTGCGCGCGCTGCTAGCTGGCGCAGCACCAGCAGCAGTGCGCCGACGCAGATCATCAAGGGGAGCAGCCATCGAGGCGAGGCCCGGTTGTGAACGCGTCGATGGCGCATCCGGCGCGCGATGCCGGACGCTGAAGTGCAGGTATGGAACTTGGTTGGGACTTGCGGGGTTAGCTCAATAGAATCGTAATGCGAAAGGGGGGGACTTGAACCCAAGGCGCCGGTTGAAATGATTGAAGATTTTCGCGGCGAGTGTGTCGCCGTGTGTTACTGTGTGTCGCCGCTTCGCCCCCCGGGGGGCCAACGTCGTTAAAGCGCATCGAGCAGCGCTTTGGCGTCAATCAGATCGCGTGTGTCGAACCCTTCGGTGAACCAGCCGTAGATCGGCGCCAACAGATCGCGGGCGGCTCCGCGCTTGCCCTGGCGCTGCCAGAGCCGCGCCAGGCTGGTAGCAGCGCGCAGCTCGAACAGCTTGGCCTCCTGCCGCCCGGCGATTTCTAGCGCTTGGCGAAAGAACGCCTCCGCCTCGTCGACCGCATTGCCGTCCATCTCGAGCAGAATCTCCGCGCGCAGCCGGTGCAGATCGGCATCGTAGAAGTGCTGTGTCTGTTGCTCGGCTTGTGCGAGCCCGAGTCTGACTGTGCTCAGTGCGTCGCCGTGGCGCCCGACCCTCCGGAGGCCACTGGCCAGCGCGCAGAGAATCTGGGGCGCTGCAATCCCGCTCCCGATCGCAGTCAGCTCGCTGAGACCCTGCTGCATCTTCGCGATGCCCGCTTCGTTCTCGCCGGATTGGACCCGCGCAAAGCCTTGCGTCCACCTCCCCATGCCCAGCCAAAAGGGAAGCCCGACTCGTTCGGAGAGATCGACAACCTCATCAGCGCGTTTCTGTAAACGGTCGAGCTCGGCGCGCTCAAAATGGGTCAGTGCACTCAAGAAGAGAGCGGTCGCCAAACTGAACGGATGTTGCACGCGCTGCGCCAGTGCCACCGCCGTTTCGCTCCGTACCAGCGCCTGGTCGAGGTGGCCACGGTACAGGTGGCACTGGGAGCCAAACGAGTGAGCTTGGACGCCACGGTCGATTCCCGTCGTATACGCCCGCGACCCGTGCACGCTGGGATCGTACAATCTCATGCTCTGCTCGAAGTGGTACAGCGCTCGCGAGAAGTGGCCTTGATAGAGCAACGGAATGCCGACTTGGTAGTGAGCCGACAGCAGGTCGAAAGCATCGCCCGTGCTCTCGGCGGCTGCCAAGGCATCCTGCCCGACCTCGACCGCCGTCACGAGGTCGGCCTTGACGAGATAGACAGCCGCCATTCCCGCAAGCACCCGCGGCAGCTCGGGCAACTCCCCGACCTGGGATGCAAGTTCGCGCGCCCGCGCATACGTCTGCGCATTCTCCGGATGCGAAATTCCCCTGGCCGCTATGAGCGGCGCTCCAATCGCCATCTGTAATCCAAGCTCCATCCGATGGCGCTCGGGCGTCTCCGGCAGTGCCGCGACGAGATCGAGGGCGTGCCGCAGATGGCTGATGGCTTCCTCGTACGCCGACCGCTGCGTGGCGCGCTCGCCGGCGCGCTGATAGTGGGCGATCGCTTGCGCGATCAGCGCCGCTTGCTCGTAGTGGCGTGCGATCACCTCGGGCGCGGCCGCAACACGCTCGGGGAAACGCTCCTCCAGCACCTGGGCGGTATGCGCGTGAAGCTGCTGGCGCGTGCGCTTGAGCAGCGACTGGTACGCCGTCTCCTGGATCAGCGCGTGCTTGAAGATGTACGTGGCCGCGGGCGGCTCGCTGCGTGCAAAGAGGATCTCCGCGTCGACCAGGCGCCCGAGCCCGTGGCGCAGGGCGGCATCGTCCATGCCTGCCATCGCCACCAGCAGGGAATAGCCGAATTCTCGTCCGAGCACCGCCGCCCGCTGCGCAACCTCTTTTCCTACGGAGAGCCGATCGAGCCGCGCCATCAGCGAATCGGCAAGGCTGGCCGGGATCGCCTCGACGCCGCGCGCTGCGCCAGACTCCGCCATCGCCTTGGTGAGCTCCTCGACGTAGAGCGGCACGCCATCGGAGCGGGCGACGAGCGCATCGAGCGTGGCGGCGGGCAGCTCCGTGCCCCCGAGGCTTGCGATCATGTCCCGCGCGTGGCGCTTTGTGAGGCGGGCCAGCTGCACGGTGGTCAGGTTGGAACGCGCCAGCCACGGCGGCGTGAACTCCGGGCGTGCGGTGGCCAGGAGCAGCACGCGCGCCGTTCGGCTTTGCGCGATCAGATGCCCGATCAGCTCCAGCGTCGAGACGTCGCACCAGTGCAGGTCCTCGACGACCACGACGAGCGGCTGCACTTCACTCATCGCGAGGTTCCATTGCGCCAGCAGGTCGATCGTCTTGCGCCGTTGCAGCTCAGGGCTCAGCTGCAACCGCGTCGGCGGCGGGAGACCGAGAAAGTCTGCGAGCAGAGCCACGGACTCGGTGGAAGCCAGCGCGCGGAGCCCGCTCTCCAGCTTGGCGAGCTTCTCGGCCACGGTGTCGTCGGGCGCGAACGCCAACCCCTGCGATACCAGTGCGATGACCGGATGGAACGGTGTCCCTTCCGTATACGGAGTGGCGCCGCACTCGAGCCACGTGTGCGGCATCGCTGCCAGGTGCTCGTGAAGCTGGTAGACGACGCGCGACTTCCCGACACCCGCCTCACCGAGGACGACGACATTCTGTCCCTCGCCGTCCTGCGCCCGCTCCCAGCGATCGACGAGTGTCGCCATTTCGATATCGCGACCGACAAAGGCTGTCAGGTGTCCCGCCGCGACCGCAAGGCGGCTGCGCACCCCGCTCGGCTGCACGACACGGTAGAGGGTCATCAGTTCGCGCACGCCTTTGAGCATCTGCGGCTCGTGCTCCTCGACGACGAACATTCCAGAGACCAGGCGGTGCGTCGCGGCGGTGATCATAACCGTGTTGGGTTCGGCCGCGCCCTGCACACGTGCCGCGACGTTCGCCGTTTCGCCAAACACCTCACCGCCGTCCGCAATCACCACTGGGCCGGTGTGCAGACCGATGCGCACGGCCAAGCGCGTTCCATCGTCGAGGCTGGCGTTCAGCGGTATCATCGCGTCGACTACCGCGAGTCCGGCGCGGACCGCGCGTTCCGGATCGTCCTCGCGCGCCGTTGGCCAACCGAAGTAGATGAGCAGCCCGTCGCCGAGGTTCTTGGCGACGTGTCCGCCGAAGCGCGCGACGGCGCCGGCGGCTGCCTGCTGGTACTGCGCGATCAGGTCACGCCATTCCTCGGCGTCGAGTTGCTGCGAGAGCGGCGTCGAGCCGACGAGGTCGCAGAAGAGAACAGTTAACTGTCGGCGTTCAGCAGCGTCGGACGAAGAACGGGTGTTAGCGGTTAGCGAGGCGTTTGAGCTGTCCACCGCCGACTGCCCACTGCCGACCAACGGCGCGGCGCACTCGGGGCAGAACTTCGCTGTCGGCGGCGCCTGAGCTCCGCACGCAGGACAGCGCCGCTCGATCGGACTGGCGCATTCAATGCAGAACCTGGCACCCGGTGGATTGTCGTGCCGACACTGCGGACACTGCATAGGCCACTTAGCTCGCGGTCCAGTCCTCGACGCGAAGTTCCGGCACACGAGAGAACTCTGCGGCGTTGTGTGTCACCAGGGTGAAGTCATAGGCAAGCGCGATCGATGCGATCAATAGATCGCGCTCTCCGATCGGCCGGCGGCGGAGGAATGGGCTCGCGCGAAGCCCTGATTGTTTGCAGTTGCCCGAGCTTATCGTCCACGGCCACGTGCCGGTGCATGTTTGGTTCGCCGTTTCGGTCTGCGAGCCGGGACGCCTTGCTTGACCGATCCTTTCTCCAGGTCCTCCAGCAAGACGCCGCGTCCGGCACGCAGGCTGGCACGGGCCTTGGCGATGCGATCCAGAAAGCGTGGATCATTCTCCAGACGGTAGTCGAACCAGTCGTCCTCGGAATCGAACCCAATCAACACGCCGGCTGCCTTGCCGTGGCGCGTGATCACGATCTCCTCCTTCGCCGCCTGGCGCAGATAGCGCGACAGATCATCCTTCATCTCGGACAAAGCCACTTCCTTCATCGCTTGCCTCCTCCGTGTTGGCCGGCGGTCTCGTCCTCCGCCACGCCGTGCCGTGCGAGCCACGCGGCGGCACTGGTCTTCGAGATGATCGCCAGCACCCCGACGACGTTCTCGGTCACGTCGTAGAAGATTCGAATATCCCCGACACCCAGGCGATACTGTGGTCGACGGAGTCCGCGTAGCCGCTTAATCCGACTCTTGCTCGTCCTCGTCGGCTCGTGACGCAGATGGTCTTCGATAGCATCCCGTATCGTCGCTCGGTCGGAAGCTTTGAGCGCCTTGAAATCCTCTGCCGCTTCGGGCGCCAGGACGATTTCGTGACGCATTCTGGCCAGAATCTAGCCAGAATCGCTCTGCCGATCAATGAGCGAGATGAAGGAGACGTCCACCGATCGGAACGACGCGACCCAAATCGAGATCTTTCGTGTGCCGGTCAATACGCTTACAGTAGTCGGCCGGCCATCGTCGCCTTCTTTGCGGATCGCCACTTCCTTGCCTTCGAAGCGGAACTCGCGTGGCAGTCGGACTGCTTGCGACCGTCCGTTGGTGAAGAGCTTCGCCCGTGCGTTCGACGGTGTATCGGGTCGTGCTGTGTGGCGCGTTGACCGCTCTTCGTATAGACCGGGCTATACCATTCGCCTCGTTCATTCCATGTGGAAGGCAAGGCGAGGGCGAGGCGAGGTGCTCTGAGTCCGAAGCCGTGCCTCGCCTCGCCTGTGCCTCGCCTGCGAAGCTGAGAAAATGCGAAAGGGGGGACTTGAACCCCCACGGGTGTTTAGCCCACAGGATCCTGAATCCTGCGCGTCTGCCAATTCCGCCACTTTCGCGTGTGCGTGGGTTCTGCGCGAGTTCAGCGGAGATAGCGCCGGTACTGCGGGCCGTCAAGCGGGGTTGGGGCGAGGCGCGCTCGTCAGACTAAGAACGAGCGCGCGTCGACGATTCCGACGCGCGCTGTGTCCGCGGCGCGGCATGCGCGCGGCACTCGCAACATCGCGCTCGCGATCTCGCCGATGTCAGTGAACGAGGCCTTTGAAGATAGTTATTGAAAATGAATTTCAAAATCGATATGAGGTCGGGTAGGAGGTGCGCAGATGACTCATTGGGCTGCGTTGGTATTGCTGAGCATGTTCTTCGCCGTGGGTTTTGGTTGGCGTGCGTGGTTGCAGCGCCGACGCTTCGGCAGCAGCGGGATCATGCTGTTCCGCTCGGGGCGATGGCTGCAGCACGTGCGTGAAGCTGGGCTGCTCTTGTTGGGGACCATTTCGTGGGCGCAGGCCGCGGCGGCGGTTCGGACGCCGGCGGCGATCGACGCGATGTGTCTGTGGGTGCCGAGCGCGGTGCTGGCGTGGCTCGGCGCCGCATTGATGGCCATCAGCACCGTGGTCATGGTGATCGCGCAGCTGGATATGGGAGCGTCCTGGCGTGTGGGGCTCGACGATACCTGCAAGCCGGGGCTGGTGGTTGGCGGGCTCTATCGCTTCTCGCGCAACCCGATCTATGCCGCGCTGTTGGTGATGCTGACCGGCTATGCGTTGTTGCTGCCGACCTGGTTGTCTTTCGCCATGCTCGTCGGAACCGCGCTCACGGTGCGTAATCAGGCGCACGAAGAGGAAGCGCACCTGCTGCGTCTGTACGGCGACACGTACATCGCGTACGCGCGACGCGTCGGACGTTTCCTACCCGGGATGGGTAGACTCGCCGTGCACTGAGTCCCGCATCGCCGCGCTCACCGCCGCAGCATCGCGTGTGCCGGCGCTAAGTCTCCGCTCACTTGGCGCTCGCGTTTTGCAAATCGTCCTCGCCGCGGCGGCGCACTGCGGCGGCGAGGGCCGCGCGGAGTTCCTGCGCCACCGGGCCAAGGTGCTGCGGATGGAGAATTTCCGCGTGCGGCACCGGGATGTCGATGACGTCGATGCCGCCGAGGTCCATTCCTTCCCAACCGAGATGCGGCTGCGGTCGCCAGAATGCCTCATCAAAATCCAACGGCGCTCGAAACAGCGTGACGCGACCGGCATACGGGGCGGGGCGGTACGCGCGCGCTGCCTCGATGCATGCGTGTCGCACCGGGTCGAGGGCGGGCGTCATGATTGAAGCCTCGACAGGCACCGCGCCGCCGCGATTCTGCCCAAACCGCTGGCGCAGCGACTGACCTCGCTGCTTGAGATAGGCGTGCGGGTCGCTGCTTGTACGCAGGCGCTGCACGTGCACCAGCAGTCGCTGTACGAGCGGGCGTGGCCGGCGACGCTGCGGGCCGGCGGTGTCGATCAGGGCGAGAAACGCCACCTCCTGTCCCCCCGCGGCGAGCTGACGCGCTGTCTCATAAGCCACGAGGCCACCGAACGAGTATCCACACAAAAAGTACGGGGGACCGCTCTGAACGGATCGCAGCGCGGAGAGAGCGCGTTGCGCGAGCGACACGACATCCCGGAGTGGCTCCTCGTTTCTGAAGATGCCGGGATACGGGAACGCGAAGGCCGTGCGTTGCGGATCGACCGAAGCGCACAGGTATTCGAAGCCGAGCCCGGTGCCGTCGACGCCTGGGAAGCACAGGAGCGGAGGACGGTTGTCGCCCGAGCGGACTTGCACCCATTGCGGCGTTGCGCCGGCCCCCGCGTTCAGCAGTGCTGCGAGCCGCCGCACCGTGCGCGCCGTCGTCAGACCCGCGGGCGGAACGGTGCGGCCGAGCGTCGTCTCGATCTGCAGCACGAGCTCAACCGCGAGCAACGAATCCCCACCCAATTCGAAGAAGTCGTCGTCAATGCCAACTCGGTCGACGCCCAGGAACTCGCTCCAGATTGCCGCCAGTGAGCGCTGCATCGCATCGTTGGGTTCAACAAATGGTTGACGCAGGTTCGGGCGCGTCCCGCTGTACGACGGCAGCGCGCCGCGATCGATCTTTCCCGTGGCGGTCAGTGGCATCGACGGCAGATGAACGAACGCGGAGGGAATCATGAACGCTGGGAGTCGCGTGCGCAGCTCGCGACGCAGGTCTTCGACATGCAGAACTCGCCCGTCTTGCGATGTCAGGTAGGCGACGAGAATGCTTGCTGCGGGGTCACCGCCGGGCGCGGGCCGATCCACGACCAGTGCTTCGCGGACACCCTCGATGGCGAGTAGCGCGTGTTCGACCTCTGCCGGCTGGATGCGGTGGCCGCGCACTTTCAGGTACGATCCGCCGCGACCGAGGTAGACCAGCATTCCGTCCGCATCGAACCGACCGAAATCACCCGTGCGCAGCGTCGCCGGTTGTCCGCCGGCCGCGCGCTGCGCCTCCCGCCATGAGCCGGGGCTGAGATATCGGCTCTCGATGACGAGCTCTCCTGCAGAGGCAACGCCGTCGCCGCTCGTCAGGTGAATGGTAATGCCGTCGGCCATCGGTCCGGAGGGAATGCTGCCGGAGTCGAACGTGCATTCCTGGTCGATGTAGTACTGCGCGATCACCGACGCCTCGGTGCAGGCAAGGTGGTTGATCAGCACGCAGAAGCGGGAGAAATGCGCGCGATACAGCGCGACGTCGCGCGCCTGCACCGTTTCCCCACCAAGATCGATGGCACGCACCGTCGGGAATCGTCGCTCGGCGGGAAGCGCCAGGGTCAGACGACGGAAAAGCGTCGGCACGCTGTGAAGAACCGTGATCTTGCGTCGGTCGATCCAGGCCGCGAGCCCGTCGCTGCCACGGCGCGCGACGTCATACGGACATAGCGTGGCGCCGTTCAGCAGTGCTCCGTAGATGTCCATGAGGGCGGCGCTGAAGCTCAGCGGAGGCAAAAGCGACAATCGGTCCCGCACTCCGATCCGCAGACTGTTCGTGTAGCTGCGAATGAAGTGCAGCAGGTTGCGGTGGGTCTGCGCGATGCCTTTCGGTTTGCCCGTGGATCCCGATGTGTACATCACGTACGCCACCGCATCGGGCGCTGCGTCGATGCACGCAGAGTCCGAGGTCGGCTGAATATCATCGGTCACGAGCACGTGTGCGACGCGGCCGCGCAGCGCGCTCGCGACGGGAGCGCTCGCGGCATCGGTGATGATGAGGTCTGCTTCCACATCGTCGAGAATCTGCTCGAGACGCGCCACCGGGAACGACGGGTCGAGCGGCACGTAGGCGCGCGCGGCGTTGACTGCCCCGAGCATGGCGGCGATCGCGGGCGCCTCTGGCCGACAGAGAATCGCGATGTTGCCACGACCGCAGCGCAGCGCGGCGGCGGCGATGCGGCACGCTGTGTCGTTCAGCTCACCGTAGGTGGTCTGCGAATAGTCGGTGCTGATCGCAACGCGAGTAGGGTCACGCTCCGCCTGCACGCGGAAGCGAGCCGCGATCGATCCCTCGACGCTCGCCGCGGCAAACGGCACGAAGCCCGCCGCCTCGCCGCTGCGTTGCAGCAACCCCGCGGCGCGCTCGTGATCGGCAATTGCCATCACGCGTCCGCTTCAATGGGCCCCGGCCACCAGTGCCGCACTCCGCCTTCGCGTCCATCTTCCGGAATCCAGTCGCCGTTCGCCCGCTTCAGCCAGATCGTCTGGCCAGCATCCGCCACCGCGGGACGATCCTTGCCGGTGAGATTCACCAGGATGCTGGCGTCGCGCGCAAATGCGCCCGCGCGACTCATGCGGATCACGCCCGCCAGCGCCGCTGCTGCCGCAAAGCAGACGCAGATTCCCTCCAGGGATTCGAGCAGCGTGTGGGCGGCGCGTATCTCGTCCGCGCTCACCGCCACGAAGCTTCCTCCGCTTTCGCGTACCAGACGCTGGACATAGGGGTATACCTTGGTCGGGTTGCCGCGCTGGATGGCCGTGGCGATGCCGACGGGATTGCGGACGATATCCTGCGCACGAATGGTCGCGGATCCATCGACAAAGGCGTTGACCATCGGGCTGCACGTCTCTTCCTGTACGCACAGCAGGCGCGGCAGGCGCGAGAGACGCCCGAGCTGTCGCAATTCGCGCGCGCCCTTGTCGACGCCATACACGCCCATCGCGCTCGAGACCGCTTGCACGTACCAGTCGATCGGCTGCGGCACCTGCTCGACGGCCTCGAGGAACGCGAGCTTCAATCCCTCGCGGCGGCCGGGATTGAAGAACCCCCGCTCCGCGGTCAGGCCCGTGCGTTGCGCGAAGTGCAGGGCGCAGTCGAATGCGTCGACGAAATTCGCTCCACGCAGCCCGAAATGCTGCACGTTGGCGCGGTCGCCGATCTCGACGCGATTGCAGAACGCCTCGCCGGTGAACAGCACGAGCTGCATATCCGGATAGCGCGCGATCTCCCGGGCATACGCCGTGGAGCTGTTCCCCGTCGACGACGTGCTGAACGCGCGCACGCCGCGCTCGCGCAAGAACGGCAAGGCGACCGCTGCCATCCGGTCCTTCGTCGTGCCGGTGGGCAGCACGGTTTCGTTTTTCAAATAGAGGTACGGCAACTCCAATGCGGCGCCGAGCTTCGCGGCGTGCCGGCACGGCGTGTAGGTCGCATCGGCCGGCATCTGCTCCGCATCCTGCACCGGAAGGAGATCTCGAAACCGCTGATACGGGTTGTGTGAGTCGGCCAGCTGGACGTGGTCGAGATCGTAGACGACGTCGACCAGCGCGCCGCAGGCATCGCAGAACGGATGGAAGCCGGTCGGAAAGATCTTGCCGCAACTGACGCAGGCCAGTCTCACTGGGCACCCGGGAGGCGCTCGGTCGGCGACGCGTACATGGTGCTGGCGTGTGGCACGATCGCGCACGTCGTCGCCGCGCCGCATCGCTGCGCGAGCCACTGCACTCCTGCGGCGATCGACGCGACGGGATGCAGTCCCAAGCGTTGCACGGCGGCGCTCGGTAGGGCGCTGTACAGCGCGACGTCGAAGCGGCGAATGAGGTCGCGCAGCATGATCGAGTTGTGCCCGGTCAAGGCATAGTGCGCGGACACGGCGCGCCGCAGCTCCTCATCCGATGCGATGCTCGCCCACTCGAGAAACTGCGGCTGCATGCCGCCCCGGCATTCGGCCAGCCAGAGGAGGGCGCCGCCGCGGCGGACGATCGACTGTGTGTTGAACGGTGCTTTCAGCGCCTGCATGAAGTTGCAGTCGTACGGCAAGCCGCCGGCCGAGACGATCGCGGCGTCGACCGGCGCCTCGACTGTGACATTCAGCAGGGTGTGCGCAAGGCGCACGCCTGCGGCGTGTGCCGCTTCGAAGTCGCCGGCTACCGCGGCCATGATGTGATGCTCGGCATCGAGCAACGTGTTGAGGCAGAAATCCGGTGGGGCCATGCGCGCCGCTTCGAGCATGTCGGCGTGCACCGGATTGCCGTCGAGATTGCCCGCACGCGCGGCGGGGTGAATCCCGCGTGTGCCGTCGAGCGTCAGCCGATGGTTTGCGACAATGGTCTGGAAACCGGCGACACCGGGAATCAGGGTCTTCCGTCCGCCGGTAAAGCCCGCGAAGTAGTGCGGCACGATGCGGCCGGTGACGATCTTCAGATCGGCGGCGCAGACGCGCCGGTTCAGCAGCACCGGAGTACCGGCACTGGTGGTACCAACCCGCACCAGGCTGTCGCTGTCGTCGCAGGCGTGCCCAACGCAGCGCACGCGGCGAATGACGTCGTCGCCGAGCAGGTCGGCGATGTCACGCTCGAGATGTTGCTCGTGTGTGCCGTCGGCGAGGAAGATCTCGATAGCCTCGTCGGCGATGCCGCCCTGGTTGAGCTCCTCGAGTAGGCGCGGCACATACTCTTGCGTTCCGACGCGGCGCGCCTTGCCCGGGATGAGAATCGCGGCCGAGCGGCGCCCGCGCGTAAGCTCGCGCAGCGGCGGCGTGCCGATCGGCGCCGCGAGGGCTGCATCGAGAACTTCGCCTGCCGGCGAGCACCGTTCCGGCACGCGCGGCTCCAGGCGCTGCAGGCGCCAACCGCTCGGAAGATCGATGTGTACGCGCTGCGTTGCGTACGGGAGCCACTGATCCGGCGCCATGCTCAGCGCGCTCTAGTTTTGATGTCGCTCGGCATGCCGAGTCCCGTCCATCAGTCGGCGCCGTTGTACGACGCAGAGGTATTCCGAGGCAATCTGCTGCGTGCCAAATACGCTACGTGAATTGACGACAATCGGCGTCTAACGCGACTTCGGATCGGATGGCGGCTCGATCAGGCGACCTTCGGCGTCGCGCGTCTCAGGGCCGTGTACGCGGGCGCGACCGTCGCCGAACTGGGCGTCGCGCTCGCGCAGCGTTTCCTTGAGGCCGCGCTCCATCACCTTGGCGCCGAACTCGCGCGCGCTGCCGGCGCGGTGGGCGCGCGCATCGTTCTCGGCCGCAAGTCGCTGCAGCGTGCGCGCGCCCATGAGCTCGAGGCCGAGATTGATGATGCGCTTGTTCGCCGAGAGCAGGTCGGCGTCGATCTGGGCCAGGCGGTCGACGAGGCCTTCGACCTCGGCCTCCAGCAGATCGGCAGGCACGGCTTTGAGCACGAGGCCGATCGCCGCAGCTTCCGCACCGGTGATGGTGTCGCCGGTGAGCGTCAATCGCTTCGCCCACTGCGGGCCGACATTGTAGAGCCACATGTTGTTGGGCAGCGCGCCGAGATCGCGCGCCGGCGGAAAGCCGATCACCGCGTCGTCGGCAGCGATGATCATATCGCAGAGCAGTGCGATGTCCGTCCCGCCGGCGATGCAGTGCCCGTGCACCTGCGCGACGATGGGCTTGTGCATGTCGAACAGCGCCATGCGCAGACGCTGCGCTCGCTCGAGCTGCCATGTGTCGTCGTCGATCGTGCGCGCGCCGCGGTACGACGCGCCCGGCCGTCCAGCGGCACTATCGAGGTACGCCGGCGTCAAATCGTACCCGGCACTGAAGCAGCGCCCGGCACCGCGCAAGATGACCGCGTGCACGGCGCGATCGTTGTCGGCCTCCCACACCGCTTCGTTGAGCTCGCTCAGCAGCTGCATGGAGAGCGCATTGCGCTTCTCCGGTCGATTGAGCGTGATGCGCGCGCGCCCGCGCTCCACCTCGTACTGAATCGTATGGAACTCGTGCATGGTCACCTCCGACAGAGAAAATGGACGGAATGTGCCTCGAACGGAAATCAACCACGGATAACACGGATAGCACGGATCGGAGGGCTCCGAGGCGGTACGGACGGTGGCCGCAACTACGATGGCGCCGCCTTGGAGCCCTCCGATCCGTGCTATCCGTGTTATCCGTGGTTGATTTTACGACCAAGGACGCGGCTTGAAGCGTCCGTCTGAATCGGCGAGAAACGTTAGACACCTCATGGCTGAACTTCCCAAAACATACGACCCCAAAGCGACCGAGCAGCGCTGGTACGAGGCGTGGCTCAAAGGCGGGTACTTCCACGCCGACGAGAACGACGACCGCCCGCGTTACTCGATCGTGATCCCGCCGCCGAACGTCACCGGCATCCTGCACATGGGGCACATCCTCAACAACACGCTGCAGGACATCCTGGTGCGCTTTCACCGTATGGACGGGAAGAACACCTTGTGGATGCCGGGCACCGACCACGCGGGCATCGCGACCCAGAACGTCGTCGAGAAGGAGCTCGCCAAGGCGGGTAAGACGCGCCACGACCTCGGGCGCGAGGCGTTCGTCAAGCTGGTCTGGGAGTGGAAAGGCAAGCACGGCAGCACGATCCTGCAGCAGCTGATGCGCCTCGGCTCCTCGTGCGATTGGCAGCGCGAGCGCTTCACGATGGACGAAGGACTCTCGCACGCGGTGCGCGAGGTCTTCGTCCGCCTCTACGAGAAGGGCCTCATCTACCGCGGCAACCGCATCATTCATTGGTGCGTGCGCTGCCAGACGGCGCTCTCCGACGAAGAAGCGGTGACGACCGAAGGCGGCGAGGCCGGCAGCCTCTGGCACATCCGCTATCCGGCCGAGGATGGTGGGCCCGGATTGGTCGTCGCGACGACGCGCCCCGAGACGATGCTCGGGGATACCGGCGTCGCAGTGAATCCCGACGACGAACGCTATCGCGATCTGATCGGCAAGCGCGTGATCCTGCCGCTGATGCAGCGGCCGATTCCGGTCGTCGCCGATCCGCTCGTCGACAAGGACTTCGGCACCGGTGCCGTGAAGGTCACGCCGGCGCACGACGCCAACGACTTCGAGATGGGCCAGCGCCACGGCCTCGCGCCGCTTGTCATCATGGCGACCGACGGTCGCATCAACGCCGAGGGCGGCGCCTACGCCGGCCTCGATCGCTTCGAGGCGCGCAAACGCATCGTCGCGGATCTCGAAGCGCAGGGCCTGCTGGAGAAGACGGAACCGTATCGCGTTCCGATCCGCCGCTGCTATCGCTGCGATACGATCGTCGAGCCGTATCTGTCGCTGCAGTGGTTCGTGAAGATGGAGCCGCTCGCCGTGCCGGCAATCGCGGCGGTGAAGAGCGGCCGCCTGCGCCTGATCCCAGAGCGCTGGACCGGCGTCTACCTGCACTGGATGGAGAACATCCGCGACTGGTGCATCAGCCGCCAACTGTGGTGGGGCCATCGCATTCCGGTCTGGTACTGCGACGACTGCGGCCACGAGCTCGCCAGCCGCACCGATCCCGACTACTGCGCGAAGTGCAACTCGGCCCGGCTCACGCAGGACCCGGACGTGCTCGACACCTGGTTCAGCTCCTGGCTGTGGCCGTTCTCTACGATGGGCTGGCCGGAAGATACGCCGACGCTGCGCCGCTTTTATCCGACCGACACGTTGGTCACCGCCGCCGACATCATCTTCTTCTGGGTCGCGCGCATGGTGATGGCGGGCTACGAATTCACCGGCGAGTGCCCGTTCCAGGATGTGTACCTGAACAGCATCGTGCGCGACGGGCAGGGCCGGAAGATGTCGAAGTCGCTCGGCAACTCGCCCGATCCGCTCGACATCATCGATCAGTACGGCGCCGACGCGATGCGCTTCACGATGGTGTCGATCGCACCGGTCGGCCAGGACGTGCGCTACGACGCCGAGAAGACGGAGTTCGGGCGAAATTTCGCCAACAAGATCTGGAACGCGACGCGGTTTGCGATGATGCATCTCGCAGGCGCCGGCCCCCACCCTGGCCCTCCCCCGTCGGGGGGGACGGCGACGGGGGAGGGCTCGGGAGGGGGCCTACCCGACCGCTGGATCTTGTCGCGGTTGCAAGCTGCCATTGTCGACACCCGCGCGGCGCTCGGTGCTTATCGATTCAATGATGCGGCGTCGACGCTCTACCGCTTCATCTGGGGCGAGGTCTGCGATTGGTACCTCGAGCTGATCAAGCCGACGCTCTACGGCGCCGATGAGGCGGCGAAGGCGCTGACGCGGCAGACGCTGCTGACCGTGCTCGATCAGAGCATGCGCTTGCTGCATCCGCTGATGCCGTTTGTCACGGAGGAGATCTGGCAGGCGTTGCCGACCCAGCGGCCGACGCCGTCGATCATGCTCGCGCCGTATCCGCAGGCGTCCGATGCACTGCGCGACGGCGAAGCCGAGCGACGCATCGGTCAGATGATCGAGGCGGTGACGGCGATCCGCAACATTCGCGCCGAGCTGGGTATCCCACCCAGCCAAGCGCTGAACGTCCGTGTGGCCGCCAACGGCGCCGGCGACGGCGTGCGCGCAGTCGAAGGCTTCATCTGCGCGCTCGCCAAGGTGACGTCGGTCGAGCTGATCGGTGATGGCGAGCGGCCGCAGGGCGAGCCGTCGGCGATGGTCGCCGGTCTTGGCGAGTTCTTCGTGCCGCTGCGCGGCGTCGTCGACCCCGCTGCCGTGCGTGACCGGCTCAACAAGGACCTGAGCAAGGTCGACAAGGAATTGAGCGGCGTGTCCGCCAAGCTGGCGCGGCCGGATTTCGTCGAGAAGGCACCGGCCGACGTCGTGGAGAAGGAGCGCCAGCGCGCCGCTGCATTGGAAGAGCGGCGCGCGACGTTGCAGCGGCATTTGGCGCAGCTCGTCAGCGGCTGATCGGATTCACCACAGAGACACAGAGTCACGGAGACAGCGCGATTGAGACGAGATCGATGAGCCCGTTTGAGCTTTCCGCGGTAAGAGAACTGGTCGCAATTGCGTTGGCGGAGGACGTGGGCCGCGGCGATATCACCACGCAGCTCACGGTGCCGGCTGATCGGCGCGCGACGGCGAACATCACGGCGAAACAAGCGGGCGTGCTCGCTGGTGGACCGCTGGTTGATTGCATCTTTGACGCGCTACGCGCGCGCGATGTCACGATCACGCATCACGTCGCCGATGGCGCGGCGTTCGCACCCGGCGCGCAGCTGATCTCAATCGAGGGGCTCGCCGGCAACTTGCTGATCGGCGAGCGCACGGCGTTGAACTTCCTGCAGCAGCTGTCCGGGGTGGCGACGCTGACGCGCCGCTACGTCGACGCGGTCGCCGGAACCAAGGCGCGCATCATTGATACGCGTAAGACGACACCCGGTCTGCGCGCGCTGGAGAAATACGCGGTGCGCATGGGCGGCGGTCACAATCATCGATTCGGCCTCGACGATGGCATCCTGATCAAGGACAACCACATCACGGCGGCCGGCGGTGTCGGCGCCGCCCTTGCCGCAGCGCGCCGCGGCGCGCCGCACACGCTCACCGTCGAGGTGGAGTGCAGCACGCTGGTGCAGATCGAGGAGGCGCTCGCGGCGGCTGCCGACGTGATCTTGCTCGACAACATGAGCGTCGAACAGATGGCCGAAGCGGTGCGCAAGATCGGACTGCGCGCGGTGGTCGAAGCATCGGGCGGCGTAACGCTGACGACCGTGCGGGCGATCGCCGAGACCGGCGTCGATCTGATCTCGGTCGGCGCGCTGACGCACTCGGCACCGGCAGTCGATCTGAGCATGAAGATCGCGGTCTGAGTGCGCTGAGATTTTCACCGCGGAGACGCGGAGGCGCGGAGACTCACGCTGCCGCGGACGCGGTGGCGCTGCCGTCGATGCGGCGGGGGACCGTGACGGTGAATACGGAGCCGCTGCCGGGCTGGCTGCGCACGGTGACGGAGCCATGCAGCAGCTCGGTGAGGCGCTGCACCAGCGCCAGGCCGAGGCCGACGCCGCCGTAGTGCCGGGTCAACGAGCCATCGAGCTGGCGGAACTCGTCGAATATGTAGGGCAGATCGTTGGCGGGAATGCCGATGCCCGTGTCGCTGACCTCGAAGCTGATGCTGCCACTCGCGTGTTCGCGGACGCGCACCGTCACGCTGCCGTACGTCGTGAACTTGAAGGCGTTGGTCAGCAGGTTGGTGAGGATCTCCTCGAGTCGCAGCGGATCGCTCTCGATGATCGGCAATGCCAACGGGTAGTCCCACACCATCTCGACGTCGCTGCCGGCGCGCAGCCGTTCAGCGACAGGCTTCAGCCGCGCCAGCAGCGTGGCAACGTGCACCGGGCTGACCTCGATGGCGAGCGCGCCGATGTTGAGGCCCGACAATGTGAGCAGGTCGGACACCAGCCGCAGCAGATGCTCGGATTGGGCGCGCACCGTGGTGAGATACTCGCGGGCCTCGGAGCCGAGCGGTTGATCGCCGAGCATTTCGGTGTAGCCGATGATGGCGTTGAGTGGCGTGCGCAGCTCGTGCGAGATGCCGGCGAGGAACGCTTCCTTGAGCCGGATGAGCTCCTCGCGTTCCTCGAGGCGGCGTTCCAGCGCCGCGCGCGAGCGCACCAGCTCGACACGCATCTGGTCGAAGCGGCGCGCCAGCGTTGCCAGCTCGTCCTGCCGACGTCCGACGTCGACCGGCTGCGAGAGATCGTCACGTGCCATGCGCTCGACGGCATCGGTGAGTACGCGGATCGCGCGCACGAATCCGTTCACCAGCGGCGCGCCCACCGCCACGACGAGCGCCAACAGGCACGCGCCGAGGATGAGCAGCAGACGCTGATACTGCCACACGTCAGCCAACGCGACGGTGCGCGGCTGACCGGCGCGGACTCTCCATGGCGCCTGGTTCAACGGCATCTCGGCGAGCAGCCACTCTTCGCCGGAGACGGCTGCGGATCCCACCGACTGCTCGCGATGCGGCGCATCGCTCTCGGCGATCACGCGCTCGTCTTGATCGACCACGGCGATGAAACGCCCTTCGCCCATCGACGCCGAATGCAGAATCTTGGTGAACTCGGGTGCGGTCAGGTCGATGATGCCGCCGAGCATGCCCTGCAGCACGCCGGTCGAATCGCGGATCGGCGAGACGATCAACGCGTGCGGCCGATCGAATAGCTCGTCGGCGGGCAGCCCGCGCGACATCGCCGAATGTCCGCTCTTGCGCGCCTCCGCGACGGTCGGATCGTCGCCGAGCTTACGGCCGATCCACGAACGGCCCGGCGGCTCGCTCCACAGCACCTTGCCGTTGCGATCGAGCAGCAACGCGCCGCCGGTGAAGACCGGCGACTTGAAGAAGAGATAGTGGAGCGTGGTCCAGGGCGGGATACGACCCTCGCTGGATGCTTCCTGAATGGCCGAGAGGCCGTAGGTCAAACCGGGCAGGCCGGCAACGGTCGCCAGACGTTGGCGTCCGGCTTCGAGGTACGCATCGAGCTCGGCACCGACGAGGCTCGCGGTGAGCTGCAGCCGGTCGCGGGCGCGCACCGCTTCGCGTCTCACCAACGAGACGGAGAACGCCGAATACACCGCGCCCAGCGCGAGCACGTAGGCGAGACAGAGCGCGACGCTCTTGGCCCGAATGCCCCAACGCTGTGGGTGACGCTGCTCCACCATCGCCAGCGCTCACCGATTGACCTGGAGGTTGAGCGTCAGGTCACCGTCGGCGGCAACGTCCACAGTGCGCGTGCTGGAGAGAAAGCCGTCCTGCCACACCTTCACCGTGTACGACCCGGCAGGAACCGAGATGATGCGGTACGTCCCGTCGCTGGCGGTCGGCGAGAAATATGGATCGCGCAGAACCAGGATGCGCGCCTCCATCTCCATGTGGATGTTGCACAGGATGCGCACTTCGCCGGGCTCTTCGAGCGTGACGCTGCGGTCGCCGCCAGGACCGTAGGTGCCGAGATCGAACTTCCCGGCGGCGGCCGAGGGCGAGAAGACGTTGTGCTGGGTGTCGTCGCTGTTGGTGAACTCGATCGTGGTGCCGCGCACGACCGGCAGCACGCGCGGAACGAACTCGAGGTTGCGTTGGTCCATCACCGCGCGTGACGGGGCCGGCGGCGGCGGCACATCGCCGCTCTGTTCGAGATAGACGACGGCGTCGATCGCGGGTCGGCCGTCGACGTTGACGGTCCCGGCTACGGTCGCCGCCGTGCTCGGATGCGCGCGCGCCAGCGCGGACGCGGTCAGGAGAGCGACAACGAAACGACGCGGCCGACCGCCGGCTAATCGGACCACGGTGTTTTCACCAGCGGAGGGGTGAGCGGCCAAAATGCCGTAGCAATTCGCAATGTGGCGGCTAGCCCTGTCGCGGTCGTGTCGCTCACCGCCTCATGATTCTCCGAGTAGGTCAGCTCCGCAACAACTTTTAGGTTCTCGGTGATGAGGTACTGGGCGCCACCGGTGACCTCCCAAAGCTGCCTACGCACATGCTTAGTTCCGCCGAAGTTCTCGTCATCGAAGGTCGGCATGCCCACATAATCAAAGCGCAGGATGCCGATCAGCTCCGTCGTGAAGCGATAGTCCCCCTGCAGGAAGCCACCGTAGTACCAGAGGCCCTCATCGTGGCCGGTAGGGTTGGAATCCCAGCCGGCAAGGAATTGCGCCGACAAACGCGTGCGGCGCGAAGAGAGCGTGAGATCCGGGCCCAGTCGCAGAATGCGCTCGCTCGCCGTGCTGAGGTTGTCGGGTCCGTAATAGAGGAACAGGCCGAGGCGATGCGTCGGCAGCTCCTGTCCGACGCGAATGAAAAAGTCAGCGCTGTCGTTGTTGTCGATGCGGTTGTTGCTGCCGGTGTCGACGCCGACGGCGGCCTGCAGTCCGTTGTCTGGATTCAGCATGCTGAGCTCGCCGCCGATCTGTGCCGAGGCCAGCACCATCGAATCCGTGCGCCGATCGGTCACTGGTGGTTGTTGGCCGAGCAGGCCGAACGCGGTGATGCCGTAGATGAGATATGGGCGCACGGTCAGGCGATGCACGCGCGGCGATTCACCGAGTGGCAACTCGAACAGGCCGGCGTAGAGATTGCCCAACCAGTCCCACGGCTCGGCGTGCGCCTGCGCGAACGCGATGCCCGGCCGCGTCGGATACGTCACCTCGCCGGTCTGCGGGATCGTGAACACCGGCGCATAGTCGGCCATGAACGACAGGTACGGTCCGAGCTCGCCGCCGGCGAGCAGGCTGAGGAACTCGAAGTTGAAGTGGGTGACGGTCGACTCAGCCTTGGTCGGCAGCTGCGTGTGGGTGATGTCCTCGCCGAAGGCGAATTGCAGCGCCAGCGGCAGCGTGCCGGGCACGGCGAAGTAGGGACCCAGCGCGATCGGCTCGATCACTGGCTGCATGCTGTGCATACCGTGGGCGCGGAACGCCTCGCCGGCGGCGTTGAGCTGCGGATAGACCGTATGACATGCGTGGCACGGCTTGCCGTATACGCGCGCGAAAACCGGAATCGCGGCCGCGCGGCCCGGCGCCAGCACCGCCGTCGCGATCACGCACACGACAACCGCCGGAACCCACCCGCGCTCGCTACGTGACCCCACCGCCACCGCACCACCAGCCCGCGACTTTCTAGCATTCCATTCTAGCGATGCGTAGCGAAGTCATATTCCTTCCCCCCGCTTTGCGGGGGAAGGTCAGGATGGGGGCCGGCGTTTGCGATGTGCCCCCATCCTAACCTTCCCCCCGCAAGCGGGGGGAAGGGACTGATCAGCGCTCTGTGCAGCACTTTCGCGAATCTTTGTCTCTCTTGTGATGTACGGCCCGCCGTTTTGACGTTCGCACCTGGTTTTTGCGGGCGAACGGAGGTGGAACATGCGGCATTCTGTGCGAGTCCGCACTCGTCTCGTGCGCTCGTTCGGCCGGATGGTCATCGCGGCCTCGTTGTTCGGCCTTGCGGGCGGTCCGGTTGCGGCGCAATCGGACCGCGACGGCGACGGGGTGGCAGACGATGGTGACAACTGCCCCGATGTCGCCAATCGCGATCAGCGCGACGGCGATCACGACCGAGCCGGCGACGCGTGCGACAACTGTCCCGCGCTCTTCAACCCCGATCAGGACGATGGCGATGGGGATCGGATCGGCGACGGGTGTGCCGACACGGACGCCGACGGCGTGGAGGACGGCGAAGATCTCTGTCCGTTCACGCCGCCCGGTGTCGGTCGTCTCGGGCTCGGCTGTAGCGCCGGCGACCTGGTGCGGCCGAGCCGCATGATCGACGCGCTGCGGCGCGTGATCGATGCCGCGAGCGCGACCGTCGGCAACGATCCCGGCATGTCGCGGGTCGGCGCGAAGCTCGGCAAGGCGACGACAAAGCTGCGACCCGTCGAGACGGCGTTGAAGGAAGGCAAGACCTGTCAGGGTGCGAGGATGGTACGCGGCATCTGCCGGCGTATCGCCAGTGCCACGACGCAGCTGATGCGGATCACACACAAGGAGGAGCCGTTGCCGGTCGTTTCACCCGGTGACGTGCGGAGCGAGGAACTGGAGCGGCAGGCGCTGGACGAGGCCCAACGCGCCCTCGATGACGCTGGTGCAGCGGTGAACGCCGTCCACGCCGTGTTGGAGAGCGCATGCACTGCGCTGGGGGACAAGGTGAAGCTGACCGCGACGGTCGACGATATCGACGTCGCGGCCGGTCGCATCACGCTGGGCGACGGAACGATGTGGGCGCTGCCGTTGAAACGCTTCGGATCAGGATTCGGCGTCGGTCGGGAAGTGAAGCTGCACGTGCGCGCGTATACCGGCGGCGGCGGCATCGTGCAGGCGGCCAAGCCGGGGAAGTCGGGGCCGTCGCACGTGACCACCTCGTGCATCAAGCTGCGCGTTGCCCCGGTGCAGCGCTTTGCGCCTGTTTCTTCCGGTCCGTACACGTTGCACCCACTCGACGGCTACGTCGGCAACCTGCCGAACATCGGCGACCTGCTGCTGCTCGAGCGCGACATGCGCTTGGCGGCGCAGGAAGTGGCCTGCTTCGATCCGATCCCGGAGGGCTACTCGTCGGTGCGCCACAGCCTAGCGATCACCACCGACTGTCACGGCTTCTCGCTCGAGCATCTGCTCGCTACCGCGGTGAACAACACTCCGCCGCAGACACTCGCCGCGGCGCTGACGCCCGAAGACGGGCCGATCGGGCTGCCGTGCTGCGACAGTGGTACCCTGACGATCACCGAGCACCGACAGCAATGCCGCGCCCTCGCCACCGGCAAGACGATCTGCGATCCGGTCGAGGAGGTGGGCGACGCGCTGGATCTGACCTTCCTCATTCAGCCGCGCAACACGTACTGCACGGCACATTACGAGCAGGACGCGTTCGAGCGCGAGGACGACAATCCGAACCCAGCCGTGGCCCGGGTCACTGCTCTGGCCTTGGACGCCACGGTTCCCCCGGTCGCGCTGCCGGACGCGTTCCACGCCGAAGGGTACGCGATCGTTCCGTTCATCCTGCCGGTGTCGAGCTATCCGGTCGCACTCGACATCGCGACCGTCGCGTCGCCGTACGAGCGCGGCGCATTCTCGATCTACAACCAGTTCCTCGATCGCGACTTCTACAAGGAATCAGCGGCGACCGGCTTTGTGGCGGCATTCCAGGCGCTGAGCGCACTGCAGCACACCGGTGTCGATCGACCGTCCGGCCTGCGCTGGCCGCATGTCGCCGGCACGCGCAACGGAGCCGAGTTCTGGTACAGCTGCGCGCTGCCGCACATCACCCGTGACGTCATCTCACCCTGCAGCGCTCTCCAGTACACGCTGTATCGCTGGCCATTTCACGACGACAGCCTTGATCTGCCGACCTCCGGCGTGTGCGGATTTCCCAACCTGGGCCACTGCGGCTACTTCGACCCCGTCGATCCGACCTGCACGATGTGCCAACGCTATGCGTACGACGTTGGGCGCGATCTCGGCACACCGATCTACGCCGCCCGCGGCGGGCTGGTCATCACAGCGGTCGGCGATCAGGTGAACAACGCCTGGAACTGCTGCTCTGCGGAGCTGGGCGTGAAGCAATGCAACGATCCGGACATCTATACCGATTGCGTCGAGGGCGAGCCGTTCTGCACCTGCTTCTGCGGCGATGATCCGCCGGTGTTGCTGGGAGGACAGATGCGTGGCTGCACGATCGGCAACTATCTCCACCTGCGCCATTCCGACGGCAGCATCGGCATCTACTTCCACATGCAGAGCAGCGCCGCGGGCGCTGCCGTCGAAGTGGCTGTCGGCGACCGCGTTGCGCGCGGACAGCTCCTTGGACACGTCGGCAACACCGGCAACTCCAGCGATCCGCACCTCCATTTCGAGGAGGTGTCGTCCCTGGCAGCGCTCGATACGCTGATGCGCTTTCAGGTCATGATCGGGTCGTGCATGGGCACCTGCAACGCGTGCAACAACGAGTTCGACTGCGGCGGGGCGCCGTGCGTCTGCAACCCGAATTGCGACAACACGTTGCGCAACTGCTTCATCCCCGCCGGCGGCGATACGTTGTGCACACTATGAGCGCGCAAGGGCAGATCGTATCGCCGGCCGGCGCGGCCGTGTTACGAAGACGGGACGATGTCGACCCCCCTGCGATTCTACTTCGACTACATCAGTCACAATGCCTACATCGCCTGGACGCAGGTGTACGCGCTGGCCGGGCGCTATGACCGCGACGTCGAGCCAATCCCCGTGCTGTTCGCCGGACTGCTGAATGCGCACGGGCAGAAAGGCCCGGCGGAGATTCCGGCCAAGGCGTGGTGGATGGCGAAAGACCTGCTGCGCAAATCGGCGCGGCTCGGCGTGCCGATGCGGCCGCCGGCGTCGCATCCCTTCAACCCATTGCTGCCGCTGCGCGCGTCGCTCGTGCCGGAGAATCGTGCCGATCAGCGCCGGCTGATCGATGCGCTGTTCCGCGCCGGGTGGGTCGAAGGCCAGGACATCAGCGCGCCCGCCGCAGTCGCCGCCGCTGGTGATGCCGCCGGCTTGGACGGGAAGGCGGTCGTTGCCGCAACGCAATCGGAGGCGATCAAGCAGCGCCTGCGCACCGAGACCGACGCTGCGATAAACGCCGGCGTCTTCGGCGTCCCGACGATGATCGTCGATGATGAGCTCTTCTGGGGCTTCGACGATTTCACCCATCTGGAGCTGTTCCTCGTCGGCAAGGATCCATTGGATCGATCCGTGCTCGACGAGTGGCTACGGATCCGGCCGACAGCTTCTCGCCGTAAGGACATTTGACCACGGATCACACGGAGCGCACGGATCAGGAGCCCTGATCCGTGCGCTCCGTGTGATCCGTGGTCAAAACGGCGGCCAAGAGTGGGCGTTTGACGCTAATTGTGGACGCGGCTATCGCTCGAAGATGGCCAAAATGCGTTCAGCGCTATTCGCGCTAGTTACCTTGTCTCTCGTCGCCTCTTCAGCGCGCGCACAGGTTCTGTGCGCCGGCGACTGCGGCGGCAACGGTCCGGTCACCGTCGATGATCTCGTCAGCATGGTCGACGTCGCGCTTGGCACGGCGCCGCTCTCCGGCTGCAGCGCGGGCGACATCGACCACGACGGCGAGATCCACGTCGACGAGATCCTCGCCGCGGTGCGCATCGCGTTGAACGGCTGTCCGGCGCTGGACATCGACACGGCGACCGAATCGCGCTGCGATCCGATCAACGAGCCGTGCATGCTGCCGCTGCCGAACGACTACTTCACCGTCGCCGATGCATCGACCGACACCGGCCGCCGTTTGGCGCTCGTCTCGGACTCGCTGCCGGCGAACGTGATGGGGCACCACGTCGATGCGACGGATCAGAATCGCGGCGACGGCTGGAGCCCCGGTTCACCGATTCTCGCGCGCATCGATGGTCTGGACATCGCGGCATCGCAGGTGCCGGCCCTGGCGGATCCGGCGCGCTCGCTCGATGCCGACTCGCCCATCGTGCTGCTCGACGCGACGACCGGCGAGCGCCATCCGTTCTGGGCCGAGCTCGACGCCATCGCCGATGCCGGCGAGCAGCCGCTGCTGATGATTCACCCGACGATCAACTTCGCCGACGGCCACCGCATCGTCGTCGGACTGCGCAATCTCGTCGACGCATCCAGTCAGCCGATTGCCGCGGCTCCGGCATTCGTCGCTTATCGCGACAACCTGCGGACGAACGACGCGCTCTTCGAGTCCCGGCGCCCGGCCATGGAGCAGATCTTCACCGACCTCGCCGCCGCCGGCGTGCAGCGCGACGATCTGCAACTCGCATGGGACTTCACCATCGCCAGCACGAAGAGCTTGACCGGCCGCCTGATCGCGATCCGCGACGACGCCTTTGAAGTGCTCGGCGATGCCGCGCCGTCATTCACCGTCGATAAGGTCACCGAGAATCCGAACGAATTCGTGCGGCGCCGTATCGAAGGCACGTTCCAGATGCCGCTCTACCTCACCGAGGGCGGCGTACCCGGATCGCGCCTCGTGCTCGACGCGAACGGCGTGCCGCAGCGCCAGCCCGGCACGTTCACCGGGCACTACACGTGCAACCTGCCGCCCTCGTCGGCGACCAGCCCGGCGCGCATGTCGATGTACGGCCACGGCCTGCTCGGCGATCGCGGCGAGGTCAACGGCGATCTGACGCGCAAGATGTCCGCCAACCACAACATCGCCTACTGCGCCACCGACTGGTACGGCATGGCCGAGGAAGACGTGCCGTCGGCGATCGCCGCGCTCGTCGACCTGTCCGCGTTCCCCGCGCTTCCCGACCGCCTGCAGCAAGGATTGCTCGCCTTCATGTATCTCGGCCGGGTGATGAAGCACCCACAGGGATTCAGCGCCAACGACGCGTTCCGCTTCGACGGACAATCGGCGTTGAAGATCGACGAGCTCTACTACGATGGCAACAGTCAGGGCGCGATCCTCGGCGGCGCGCTCACGGCTGTCGCACAGGACTTCACACGCTCGGTGCTCGCCGAGGCGGGCATGAATTACTCCGTGCTGCTCGATCGCAGCTCGGACTTCGACGACTACCTCAATCTCGTGCTCAAGCCGAACTACCCGGCGCGCTTCGATCGCATCATCGACATCATGGTCGCGCAGCTTCTGTGGGATCGCGGCGAGACCAACGGCTACGCCAACCACATCACGGCCGATCCGCTGCCGAATACACCGGTCCATACGGTGCTGCTCCTCGGTGCCGTCGGCGATCATCAGGTCACCGAGTACAGCCTGCGCGTCGAAGCCGCGACGCTCGGCGCCGCAGCGCATGTGCCGATCGCCCAGCCGGGGCGCACGGCGGAAACCGATCCGGGTTGGCAGCTCACGCCGATCAGCCAGTACCCGTTCAGCGGCTCGGCGTACTTTCTCTGGGACACCGGCTCGCCCGCATCGCCGGTTGAGAACATCCCCTCGCGCGTCGGTCACGATCCGCACGACGACACGCCGAACATCCCCGAGGTGCAGGAGCTGAAGAGCCAGTTCTGGCACCCCGACGGTGCCGTCCAAGACGTCTGCAACGGTGCGGCGTGCACCGCGCCCGTACCGCCGGAAAACGCCGACTGAGAAGTCTCTGGGACCGCGGGCGTCCCGCCCGCTCATCTCGTCACGCATACTTCCAGCGTCCAAGATGAGCGGGCGGGACGCCCGCGGTCCCAGAACTAGAACAGACGGATGCGGAGGCGACCCGCCGCTTCGACGACTGGCAGCGGCTGGCCGGCGACGTTGCCGGCGTTCTCGATCGGGATCAGCGTGTCGGTGGAGGTGGGCAGTGGCGCGTGCGCGAACGTCAGCGGCGGCAGCGCGATGACGCGGTCGATGTCGGGGAGGTCGGTGCCGGCGATCAGCGGCATGTCGACGACCTGGCTCGCGCCGGCGCCGATGAAGTCGAAGCCGGAGAGGAAGCGCTGATACGCGGAGTCGTCGAGGCGGCGCGCCGGCGAGGGCGGTACGCCTGACGCGACGACCGAGATCTCCTGCGTGGTGACGCGCACCCCGGCGCCGCGCTGCGGCAGGCCGTAGACGGACACGTAACCTTCGACGCCGACGATCTCGGTGTCGCCGGCGCTTTCGTACGCGACGACGAATGTCGTACCGCGCACGCCGGCGACGGCCGTCAGCGTCTGGATCTCATACGCGTTGCCGGACTTCTGGTAGTAGCCGCTCACCAACGCGCGCACTTTCCCGGCCAGCAGCTCGATGGCGGTTTTCGCCTTGCCGGCGGAGGCATCGAACACCTGTTCGTTGATGGTGACCAGCGAGCCTTCGGCGAGCTCGAGCACGCTCTCGTCGGCGAACACGATACGGATGCGTCCCGGACGGCCGGTGCGGACCTGATCGCCCTGGCTGATCGGCCCGGCGAGCTCGGCCAGCATCCACGGGCCGTTGTGGTTGATCTCCACGCTGCCGTCCAGCGCGGCGACCGCGCCAACTACCTGCGCAACCGACGGCGCCGCACACAACAGCAGGGCCACGAGCGAGAGGAACGCAATGGGTCTCAGAACCATAACTCCACACCGATCACGCCGACGTTGCGATTATAGCTGAAGAGCGCCTGATTCGAATCATCGATTTGCAACAGGTACTGCGCCGTCAGCGCCAGGTGCTCGACCATCTGGCGGCGGCCGCCGATGATGAATTGATAGCGGTTGTCCTCGCGCACCGGCAGCGTGCTCGGCGGCGGTCCCGCGCTGGCCGCATTGTAGTTCTCGTGCCGGTAGGTGAAGCTCATCGCCGCCTGGACCTCGGCCGGCAGGGTTGCGGCAAGCCCGGTGCTGACCTCGTTGCCGTTGTAGGCGAACACCTCGCCCTGGCTGTTCGTCGGCTCTTCCTGATCGAAGCGGTAGCCGATGTTCGCCTCGGCTTCCCACAGCGGCAGATAGAACACCTGCCGGATACCGCCCGAGTTGTTGGTGCCATCGAGCGGCGACGCAAAGATGCTCTGGAAGAAGTCGCGCCAGCGGAAGCGGTAGAACGCCTCGGTGCGGCCGAACTCGCCCTCCGGCAGCGTGATGAACGGCAGCGCGTCGACCTCCTGCATGAAGCTGTCGACCGAGAGCAGATAGTAGTCGTAGCGGCTGTAGAGGCCGAGGCGGAACGGACCGGCAGTCGCGGTGATCTGCGCGCTCGGCCGATGATCCTGAAGATTGAACTCGTCGAGGTGGAAATACAGGCTCTGATAGAACTCGTAGCCGACCGAGAACTCGATGTTGTCGGTGCGCCACGGCGTGTAGATGCCGCCGGCGGTGAGGATCACGCCGCCGTCGCCCTGACGGCTGATGCCGAGCACGGTGTCGAAGTTGGTGTCGTTCGGCGCCAGGATCACGTTGCTGTCGTAGAGAAACGCGAAGGCGCCGTAGAGTCGCCAGTTGCGCCGGCGCTCGCGCAGCTGCGCGACGATCTGTGCCGCCTCGCGGCCCATGTCCGTCTCAGGGCTGCGATCGGCAACCAGCGTGAGCTGTTGCTCGGCGTCTGCCCATTGGTGCTGGCGATACGCGGCGAGGCCGTCGTAGTAGCGCGCCGGGAATTGCAGCGACGGATCTTCCAGTGCCGGCCGCAGCGCCGAGCGCGCACCGTTCAGATCACCGAGCCGTAGCCGCGCGATGCCGAGGAACAGCGAGGCGCGCGCGGCATTGGTCGGTGTGCTCTGCGCGTGCTCCAGGTACGGCACCGCCTCCAGATTGCGCTGCGCCTGGACGAGCGCGATGCCGAGCTCGAGCTGCGCCTCAGGAAGGTTGGGATCGCGCGCGACCGCGCTCTGCAGATCCGCGATCGCGCCGTCGAGATCGCCGAGCCGCGCCTTGGCGACGCCGAGATAGAACAGCGCGTGCGCGTCGTTCGGATCGGCTTGCACCGCTTGCGCGAACAGGTCGCGCGCCGCCTCGAAATGATCGCGATGAAACTCGACCAGTCCGCGCGAGTAGAGGCGCTCCGCCGATTCCGACGCGAGCGCCGGCAGCGCGTACGCCGCAAGCGCCAACACGGTCAGCGCCACCGCCCAGTGGCGCCGCGAACTGACCAGCCTCCCCATCGCCGCCGTCATAGACTGAAGAATTGGCAATCCACGTCACAAATGATGTCGTCGGGCGGGTCGCACTGCTCGCCGAGCTCGATGATGCCGTTGCCGCAGGTGGCGCCGGGCACGATGTAGAGCTGGCCGAAGACCCCTTGCTGATCGGTGTCCTGCGTGTAGCTCTCCCACACGACGACGAAATGGCCGGCCTCGTCAGCGGCCACACGCGGGTTGGTCTGGTCGTTGGTGGTGTACGTGTTGACCTGGAACTCGGTGCCGATCGGCGCGCCGTCGGCGGCGAATCGTCGTCCGAAGATCCCGGCTCCGTCGCCCTCGTTCGAGCCACACGGCGGCGGTTCTCCAAACACGCAGCCCGAATCCTGCCACACGATGACGAATGCGCCGCTGCCGCCATGCCGGCTGACGGACGGGCGCACCTGCGAGCCAGTGGTGGTCACGTTGACGTGGAACTCGGTTCCCTCCGCCTCGCCGTTGTTGGCAAAGCGGCGCGCCAGGATTCCGTACTCCGCGTTCTCGCCGTCCTCGTATTGCTGCCACGCGACGACGAAGTTGCCGATGTAGTCGCTGCCCACCGACACCGGACTGATCGTCGTGGGAGAGGCGACCGGTATCAAGCTTCCGAGCGGCTCGCCGGTGCCGTCGTAGCGGGCGGCGCGGATGCCGTAGTTCAGATTGTCGCTCCACACCACGACGAAACTGCCGCCGTTGTACGCAGCGACGTCGGCGTTGAACGCGTACGATGACGATCCGCTGTTGATCTGGAAGGCTGTCCCGAGTGCCTCGCCGCTGCTGTCGTAGCGGCGTGCATCGAGCTCGCCGAAGGGGGCGACGCGCCATACCACGACGAAGTTGCCGTCGGCGTCGGACGAGACGCGCGCGTCGACCGGCGCGAATGACGGCAAGCCCGCGATACCACCGCTGGGCTCCCCGAAATCCGCCGCCACGTTCGATCCAAAGAGGAGCAGCGGCGGAAAGACGCGGAACGGGTCGTTGAGCGGCGCGCCGCCCGCATTGTAGCGCTGCCCGTAAATCGACCGATCCTCGGAGTCGCGTTCCCACGCGACGACGAAGTTGCCCGCACTGTCCGAGGCGACGCTCGGCGCGTACTGAAAGGCGCCCGCCACGACGAACTCGCTGCTCACCGGCGTGGCCTTGTTGTCGTAACGCCGCGCCTTGATCTGCTGTGAGTTGAAGTCGGTCCACACGACGACGAACTGGCCGGTCGCGCTGATCGCGACATCGGGTTGGTACTGGCCGCCGCTGCTGTTCTCATTGACCTGGAACTCATCGCCGAGCGGCTCGAACGGCGGCGTTGGCGACGGTGTCTCCGTCGGCGTGTCCGTCGCGGTCGCGGTTCTCGTCGCGGTGGCGGTCGCGGTGGCGGTTGCGGTGTTGGTGCGGGTGGCCGTCGCGGTATTCGTGCGCGTCGCCGTCGCAGTGTTGGTGCGGGTCGCGGTCGCTGTGGACGTGGGGGTGCGCGTCGCGGTGACGGTGAAGGTTCGCGTCGCCGTTGCCGTGTTCGTCCGCGTGACCGTAGAGCTCGCCGTTGCGGTGCGGCTGGCAGTTGCGGTGCTGGTTCGTGTCGCGGATGCCGTCGCCGTACGCGTTGCGCTGGCGGTGAACGTCGGCGATGCCGTCGCTGTCCTGGTCACGCTCGCGGTGGCGGTGCGCGTCGCCGTCGCCGTGCGCGTCACCGTCGCGCTCGGGCTTGCGCTGGCGGTGAACGTCGGAGTGGCGCTGGACGAGGGCGTGCTGCTCGCCGTCGCCGTGCGCGAGGCGGTGGCCGTGCGCGTCGCCGTCGCAGTGACGGTCTGAGTCGCGGTCGCGAATGGCGTTCCGGTTGCGGTGGCGCTGCGCGTCAACGTCGCAGTCGGCGTCTGGGTGACCGTGAATGTCGCCGTCGCGCTCCGCGTCGCCGTATTGCTCGGCGTCGCTGTGTTGCTGGGCGTCGCCGACAACGAAGCGGTCGTCGTTGCGGTTGCGGTCGGCACACCGGTGTTGCTCGGCGTCGGCGATGCGCTTGCGGTCGGCGTCGCGGTTTCGGTGCGCGTGGACGTCTGACTTGCTGTAGGGGAGCTGCTCGCTGTTGGCGACGGCGTGTCCGTTACGGTCGGGCTCGGCCTTACGGTGTCGGTCGCCGTCGGCGTGGTGCTTTCGGTAAGCGTCGCGGTACTCGTCGGGGTGTCGCCCGATGTCTCGGTGCTCGTCGCCGACGCTGTCGGCGTCGCGGTCACCGACGCACTGGCGGTTGG
>JADMIO010904325.1_pt1 | contig 95304 bp, 84 predicted proteins | sample 8958161 | NCBI WGS metagenome assembly JADMIO01 (sample SAMN16585339, study PRJNA669376) | soil metagenome | isolation source: Crop rotation soil | place: USA: Cullars Rotation, Alabama | collected 2011
GCCGCGACTTCAAGTCACGTGAATTCCAAGCTTCGGATCCCACTGTGCTGGAAAGTTGAATATCGACGCACAGGAAGAGAGAAGGAGAAGTGATGCAGAATAAAAAAGCGTTCCAGCTCGCATGTTAAATAAGAACAAAAGACAGCGGGGGTGGGGTGATTGCTGCATTCATCGAGGAAGATTGTAGATTATGTGTAGAGCACAAAATGTCCCTTACGCTAGCGACGAAGCTTCAGCGTAGGGGCACGGGACATCTTGCCAGTACCAGAGTGTCACATTCACTCGGAACTTAAGCCCGATGAAGAAACCTCCATTAGTTGCAGGGTCGTTGTGTGTTCCATCGGAACACTTTGTGGGTAGAGGCAGAATTGAAATGTTTATAGCGTCCCGTAGGGACGCCTCGTGCAATGCCGGGCGAATTGTAATGTTTGATAATAATCATCACATATCCGCCGAGCACGATGATCACGCGTTTCTATTTACGCAATTCAAATCTTCAAATGCTACTTCGAGACGCTTGATGAAACTTTCCTCGCCTTTGCGCAACCATGCGCGGGGATCATAATATTTTTTGTTCGGTTTGTCGTCACCTTCGGGATTTCCGAGCTGGCCCTGCAGGTATCCTTCGCTCTTTTTATAATTGGCCAATACGCCTTCCCAGAATGCCCATTGCAAGTCGGTATCAATATTCATTTTGATCGCGCCATAACCGATCGCTTCACGGATCTGGCTTTGCGGAGAACCACTACCGCCATGAAATACGAAGAACACGGGTTTCTTACCAGTCTTTAATTTCTTCTCAATATAAACCTGGCTATTGTCGAGAATGTCCGGGCGTAATTCAACATTGCCTGGTTTGTATACGCCATGCACATTACCAAATGCAGCCGCAACGGTGAAAAGTTTACCGACTTTACTAAGTTCAGTATATGCGTATGCAACATCTTCCGGTTGCGTATATAACTTTGAATTTTCAACGCCGCTATTATCCACGCCATCTTCTTCACCACCGGTAACACCAAGTTCTATCTCGATGCCCATGCCCAATGGTTTCATTCGTTTGAAAAATTCAACGCTGGTATGAATGTTTTCTTCGATTGGCTCCTCACTTAAATCGAGCATATGAGAGCTGAAGAGTGGCTGTTTTTTTTCTTTAAAGAATTCTTCGCCAGCATCGATCAAACCGCTTACCCATGGCAACCACTTCTTTGATGCATGATCAGTATGTAATACAACAGGGACCCCATAATATTTTGCCACATTGTGAATATGCAAAGCGCCGGAAACGCCACCGGATATGTTTGCCTGCAATTTATCATTCGGCATTCCTTTACCGGCGATAAATTGTGCGCCGCCATTTGAAAACTGGATTATGACGGGAGAATTCACTTTCGCTGCTGTTTCAAGCGTAGCATTGATGGTATTCGTTCCAATAGTGTTGACTGCAGGAAGAGCAAACTGGTTTGCTTTCGCATCCTCATAGAGCGCTGCCAGGTCTTCACCGAATAATACACCGGCTTTGTACTTTTTCATTGCTGGAATTTTGTTTTAGTGGTAAATAGAATTTTGCCCTATTGGGCGGCAGGCATAGCAGTCGTTGGTGGGCGAAGATAATGGTTTCGACTCATAAATTATAGCCACAGAATGCCCGCTGCAGCGCTTATCAGTCGCTCGTTTTTCCAAGATTCTTTTGGATCATGAGCAGGTTTTTCTGAAGCGTTTGCTTCATATGCCGTTTAACTACTTGTCCCATTGAGTGACATTTGGAAAAAACATTTGTTTTGAAATAAGTATTTAATTGCTCTTTCAATTGATCGGTTTTTTCTTCTGTGGAAATAGTATCCGTCGCCATCACATCAAACAATTCTTTCACGCGGTAACGGGAGGAGGCAAGCCGAAACGTTATCATCGTTCGTTCTTCTGCCTGGTATTGTGCGATGCTGGCGGTATTAAGATGCTTGATCGAAATATCGACATACGGATAATTCTCTTTGAAAAACTGCGGGAGATATAGATTCTTTCTTCCTTCATACGATTGCTGGTCAAAATCAATAGCCCTGATGCGATATTGGTAATCTTCAATGTCCGGTGTGATGTCAACGACAAAATTATAACTACGCATATCACCAAGCAGGCGCACGAAACATCGCTCGTTGAATTTTACAAACTCCTTTGCCAGCCTGATCTTGTTCGTTGCCTCGTCCTTCATCATTTGTTGAATGAAAACATCACCGGGAATCCCCGGAATGTGTTCTTCCACCAACGTGTTATCACAAGTGAAAAATGTAATTCGATTTGGCGACAATAAATGTTCAAGCTCGAGGCCATATATGCGAGAAGCGTCAGCAATTTTGATATAGTAATGATCGTAATTATCGTTGAACTTATTGACGATTCGAATGCGAAAAGGGTGGGAGTTACCAAAAGTGCAGTAATCAATACGCGCTACATCGAGGTGACTCGTAAAACTAAGATCGCCTTCGGTTTTAAGAATGGCATAGATCTTCACCAGGCCCTCACGTATGAAATCCCATTCGCGGCTATCATACGAAGTTTTCTCCCAAAGAGTATCATTACCGTTTTTATCGATAAGCGGTACGGCCCATGTATAATTAAGAAGATTTGAATAAGAAACAGGAAGTTTTACTTCACGACCATGGCGGCGGAGATATTGCCGCAGTTTGTCGTTGACCGGGTACATTGGTTTTTTCCTTGAAGGCTTATCACCTTCTGCGGGCTGGGTATTGCTGTTATCGACAAAACTCATCATTTTCAAGATACGACTTTCGGTTCTAGGTTTTAGGTTCGAAGTTCTAGGTTTTATATAGGGGGACGTTCACTCGAAAATGAACAAGGCCCAAAACCTAAAACTTAAAACCTGGAACCTAAAACCAATTTAGAGAGAGTTTCGAAGTTTCATGAAATAAGAAGGTGCTTCGAGCATTCGGCTTCCATACCAACTGAACATTTCACCATCGACAAGTACAATTCGAGTATCCGGCAATAGTGGCTGAAGTTCGTCAACATGTTTTTGTTTAAATGGAAACGGTTCGGAAGAAAGAAGTAACATTTGGCAATCGCGAAGACCTTCCACCTGTACTTCGGGATATCGTTTGTGGTATTTAAATATATTTTCAAAACCCGCAGCTTCCATCATGGCGTGAATGAAAGTATCGCCACCTACAGTCATATACGGGTTCTGCCAAATTAAATAGCAGGCACGAAGGGGTTCCGTGCCGTTTTTAAGTTCGGTAAACTTCGTTCTTATCTTTCCAAGCAATAATAACGCTGCTCGTTCTTTGCCAGTTATTGCGCCGATTTGCGTGATCATCTCAAACGCATCGTCAAAAGTATTGACATCACTAACCCACACCGGGTAATGTTTTGCAAGTTCATCGATTTGTTCCTTTACATTTTCTTCTTTATTGGCAATGATAAGTTCCGGCTTGAGTGAATGAATTCTTTCAATATCGAGCTGTTTGGTGCCACCGACCCTGGTCTTTGAATAATACCATTGCTGCGGGTGCACACAAAATTTCGTGATGCCTATCACTTCTTCATGAAGGCCCAGCTCGAATAACAATTCGGTTTGTGAGGGAACGAGAGAAATGATCCGACGTGGAATCTTCTCTAATTGTATTGTACGGTCAGTCTGATCTTTAAAAGACAGCATACGACATATTGACTATTGCAAGTTAAGTCAAACGCGTTTTAAAGGCCGTAATGTTGAATGGAGCTAAATGCAAAAGAGAAAAACCTGGAAGCCTCACCGCGCCTCCTGCTAAAACGGATTTTAGCAGGAGGGTTCCGGATGATTAATTTCTTTTCATGGATTTGGACACGGTGACTCTGAGGCTTTCAAGGATCTGGATGGTTTTTCTAGGACTCGGTCTCTTTAATGGACGGTTTGGTTTTTCAAGGATCTTTTCAAAGGATTAGGGTTCTCTTCAAAAGGTATTGGAATTAAAAACGGATTGCAAAAAAGAAGAAGTTGACTGATATTGGATTTAAGGTTTTCGGTTTTCTAAGGATTTGGTTTCAATTGCTGGTTAGTCTTCGGAATACTGGATTGGTTTTGGTTTTCTAATGTGATACTGGATTTGGTTTTGGATACTGGATCGGGTTTTTTCGGATACTGGATACGATTGAATGTATCAATCAACTTCTGAAACAAAAATAATTAGCACAGTCTTAGGAAAGTAGAGCAAAACTTCTCAACTTTTGTCCGATGATTACTGTCGATGCAATCGTATTATGACGAATATAAAATGTGGGCAATACGAAAATTTCCTTCGTAGAACTACGGCAAAACGTCACGCAAACGTTTTATTTTTTGAGATAAATCAAGCAAGAAGTTGTTGTTTTAATTGCCGAATGCCTTTAGAACATCATACTTCGTTACGATGTGATAGTTGCCACCATCATCCTTTGAAAGCACTGCACCATTTCCTTTATTGATAAGAGGACTTAATTTTTCAACTGGTGTATCAAAAGCAACAACAGGGAGTGGCGGTTCAATTACATCAGCAATTTTGGAGTTTTTTATTTCGGGATTGTCGAATATTTTTTGAAACAAACCCCCTTCACTGATTGCACCAACCGGTCCACTGCCATTCATCACCGGGATTTGTTCAATATCATATTTGCGCATCAGCTCTACCGCCTCAGCAACAGTTTGCGTGGGCTCGATTGTAATAAGTCGTTTCGTACCTCGTGAACTAATAACGTCTTTGAAAGTTTTTACATCGAGGAAACCACGCTCAATCATCCATTGATCATTATATATCTTGGCTACATAACGGCTGCCATGATCATGGAAAATGCAAACAACAAGATCACCTTTTTTCAATCGGCTTTTCAATTGCATTAATCCCTGGATACAACTGCCGGCGCTATAACCGCAAAATATACCTTCTTCCTTTGCCAGCTTTCTTGCCATAACGGCTCCATCCTTATCAGTTACCTGTTCAAAATGATCGATCACGCTCATGTCATAGTTCAATGGAACGAAGTCTTCGCCAAATCCTTCCGATATATATGGATGAACCTGCTTCATATCAACTTCACCAGTACGGAAATATTTTGTGAGCAAGGAGCCATATACGTCAATGGCCCATATTTGTATGTTTGGATTTTTTTCTTTCAAATACATGGCAACACCCGTGATCGTACCGCCGGTACCAGCAGTGCATACGAGGTGAGTGATCTTGCCATCAGTTTGATTCCAGATCTCCGGGCCAGTTGTTTCATAATGCGCTAAACGGTTTGCCAGGTTATCATACTGGTTCATATGATATGAATTCGGGATCTCCGTGGCCAGTCGTTTCGCGACGCTGTAATAACTTCTTGGATCTTCCGGCAACACATTCGTGGGACATACAATTACTTCAGCGCCCACCGCCTTTAGTATATCTGCCTTTTCTTTTGATTGTTTATCGGTAGTAACGAAAATGCACTTATATCCTTTCACTACGGCCGCCAGTGCGAGTCCCATCCCCGTATTGCCACTCGTGCCTTCGATGATTGTTCCTCCGGGTTTGAGTTTGCCTTCCTGTTCTGCTACTTCCACCATCTTTAGGGCCATCCGGTCCTTAATTGAATTACCGGGATTAAAATAATCGACCTTGGCGAGTACGGTACACGGAAAATCTTTGGTGATCTTATTAAGACGGATCATCGGGGTATTGCCGATGGTCTCGAGAATGTTGTTTTTAATATCCATTGCAAGCTGTTATTCGCCGCAAAGGTAAGTTTTTATCGGGGGAGAATTGATCGGAGTAGCTAACAAAAAACCCTCCTGTTGAACAGAAGGGTCTTACCGGACAAGATGATAATTAAATCATCAAGCATCTTATATTTCTTCACGATATTTCTTTCTCTTATTTGCGAAATAGCGATCAAGCAGGAACAATCCGAGTACCACATTGACCAACATGAATGCATTGATATAGGTATTGTTGAAAAATTTGCCATAATCAACTTTGCTTAGATCAAATCCTATTTTAGTTTGTCCTTGCGCCGACCAGTCTACTTGTCCAAAACCATATACAAGGAATCCAATAATAATAGTAATAAAGAAGATACCAATACCCCAGATAATTCTATTATTGATATATGTCCGTGTTGCTGGTGCAATGTGCAGGCGGCCGATCTCTTCCATTACATTTTTAGTAAACCGAAGTGATGGCGCGTCGAGCTCCGACGATTGCAGGAGACTGTTTACTTCCAGCAATTCCTGGTATTTCGCTTTCCACTCAGCATTGCTTTGCACGAGTTGCGCGATGACCGTACTTTGGTCCGCAGTTACAGTTCCATCGATGTAACTCCAGATACGTTCCTCCATCTCATCATTTCCACCCGGCAACGGGATGTTTTTTTGATTTTCATTCATTTCAAACCTCCTTTTATTATTCAAGGTTTCGAATTCAACTTTCGCTTCCTTTAGTAAATGTCTTTTACCTCTTCGCTAAAATATTGCTGCATCTTTTCCTTTAGTCGCGTTCGTGCTCTATGTAAACGAACTTTGGCCGTATTTGTTTCGAGCCTAAGTATCTGTGCAATTTCTTCAAGGCTTTGCTCACTTTTGTAAAACAAAGTTATTATCTCCGCGTCGTCAGGATTCAAGAGGTTTATCGCGTTATTCACCATGGCAACCCTCGATTTTTGTTCAACCAGGTTTGCTCTCATGCCAGAATCCACGCTATCTGCCGCTTCAAACACACCTTCCTTATCCAGCGAATGAACTTCCAGTTTCTTTTTCCTTAAAAACGTAATGCACGTATTGTTTACGATCGTATATAGCCACGTGCTAAACTTCGAAGTGCCTTTAAAATCAGACAGCGCCCGGTATGCCTTTACAAATATATCCTGCGATATCTCTTCTGCGTCTTCCCGGTTCTTGGTAAAACGCAGGGCAAGGGTAAAGACATAGTTCTGGTATCGGTTCACCAGCATGGCGTAGGCCTGTTGGTTACCATTTAGCACCTGGCTAATGATCTCATTATCATTCTGTCCGGTCGACATGTATCCTATAAGACTCCGGTTTTGCGTAGAAGGTTACACAACGAAGGTCGAGAATTGAAATTATGAATTAAGAATTATGAATTATGAGTCGGTCCCCGTGAAGAGGAGGTTCAAAAGGTTCAATAGGTTCAATAAGTTTAAAAGGAAGCCCCTGAACCTTTGGAACTTCTTGAACCTTTTGAACCTCTTAAACCTTTTAAACGCCTTAAACGTCTTAAACCTCTTAAACGTTTTAAACGTTTTTCCCGCGACCTTGTAACCTGCGAATCCGACGCGTAGTCCTATAGTTTGAAAGCCGGTTAGCTGTTACCGCGGACCGCGAAGAAAAAAAAGATCTTTAAACCGGTAACCTGGCTTTTAAAACAGTAGTCATATACAAAAAACAACAAGTATCATTTAATTTTCCGCCTTGCGGATACAAAACTTAAAATTATGAACGGCGCAGAAGTCTTAATTCCAATTATCATGTTTGCAGGCGGTTTTGCCATGATATTCGGTATCGTTTACCTCAGAACCCGCCAAAACATGGCGATGATTGAAAAAGGCATGAACCCAAAAGAGTTCGCCAACCGCCCCGCACCATATAAGAATCTGAAATGGGCATTATTGCTTATCGGTGCCGGTGTAGGATTGTTTGTCGCATACATGCTCGATGCATTTGTACTGCAAAGACCAGGGTTCACCGAAGTTGTTGGCGGAAACACTTATCATCACCACGAAGGAAACGAAGCAATTTATTTTGCACTTATAGCAATCGGTGGTGGTCTTGGATTATTCGGTTCTTATAAAATGGAAAAGAAATGGTGGGATGAGAATAAGACTACAACCCGCGAGATAATATAAACCTAAACCTTCTTACCTTATCCTCAGTCCCGCCAGGTGCGGGACTTTTCTTTTCAATATTATGCTTTCTTAATTACCTCGAGTGCTTTCTTCACAACCGGATCTTCATTATTGATTAACTCATAATAACCGGTATTTCTCCATTTGAAGCGTGCCAGGTAAGCTTCGAGCCGCGTTTGTATCGTTTGTTTTTGTGCCGGCGATATCGATCGAAGGTCTATTGAATCATGATGCACATATTCTACGAACTGGTTCCATATATCATCGGTATATGCGAAATGCTGGCCGTAGTCTGCAGGCGAAGTATAAGAATCGATGCGTTTCTTATTTTGCAGGTAATAACGATAAACGAAATTATTAAAGCTGCCATCCAGGAACAACCTTTGCAAGCCACGAGGGTAACTGGAAGTATCAAGTGGAACAAAAATATTCGGCATAATTCCACCACCACCATAAAGGACTTTGCCACCCGGCGTCTTATATTCTTTGCCGTTTTGTATTTTATTTGAATCCGCATACAATGCTTCGCCATTCGAATAGCGTTCCCATATCTCGTTCATGTAAACTTTCTTTCCTTTATCATACGGGCGCTGAATGCTTCTGCCAAGAGGAGTATAATACCTGGCAACAGTCAGCCGGATCGCCGAACCGTCGCTCAATTCTTTTTGTTCCTGCACCAAACCTTTACCAAATGTTCTGCGGCCAATGATCGTTGCCCTGTCCCAATCCTGTAATGCGCCGGCGAGTACTTCACTTGCGCTGGCAGATAATTCATCAACGAGTAATATCACTTTACCACTTTCAAATACGCCGGGTCTCCTGCAACGGAATTCTCTTTTTTTGCTTTTCGCGCCTTCAGTATATACAACAAGTTTGTCGCCATCAAGAAATTCATCGGCCATGTCTATTGCTTCATTCATATATCCACCCCCGTTGCCGCGTAGATCATAAACGAGATCTTTCATCCCCAGCGACTTCAAATTTTCCATAGCGCGCATGAATTCTTCATAACTCGATTCAGTGAATTTGTTCAGCTTAATATATCCACTGGTCTTATTGAGCATGTAAGCTGCGTCAACGGAAGGGACGGGGATCGTACCGCGCGTAACCAAAATCGTTTTTACTTCATTACCTCTTAGTATTTCAATTTTTGCCTTGGAGTTTCTTTCACCACGAATAAACTCTTTGATCTTTTCTGTAGTTATATCTTTAATGATGAGCGAAGAATCGTTCACTTTTAAAATCTTGTCGCCAATCTGCAAACCAGCTTTATCACTGGTCCCACCAGGAATCACATAAACAACATTCACTGTATCACCAAAGACGTTGAATTCAACCCCGATTCCTTCAAAATTACCAGCGAGGTCTTCATTTGCAGCTTTTAATTCGACAGGGGGAAAATAAACTGAATGCGGGTCGAGATGATTCACCATTTCCTGGATTGCTTCTCCCTGGAGTGTATCTGTATTGACTTCGTCAACGTATTTATTTTTGATGAGGTCAAGCGCTTCCTGTAATGATGTGCGCTTTTGTGTTTTTAAAAAACCTTCACCTCCGCCGAGTTCATAACCAAGAAACATCCCGACGATCATCACTATCGAAAAAATGAGTGGCAACCAAACCTGCAATTTTTTATTCCCTATCATTTATTTTAATGTAATTTGACGCAAAATAGCTAAAAGCTCCTATAAGTTCTGAATTATGAATTATGAGTTATGAGTCGCATTCGGATATTAGATTAAACGTCTCAATCCCAAATAAGAGGATCCTTTAGAAACTTTGATTTCATATCCCGGTTGCTTCCTGACCCGTGTTGCTTTGGAAGAAGATAAACACGCAGCACTTTACGACTTTTAAACGGCTAAGCAGTATATATATTATGTCTTCTTCGGTTAAATTGATTGTTGAGAGCGGTGCAACAAAAGCCGAGTGGTGCCTGCTTGCAAATGGTAGAAAAAAGATGGCGATGACCCAGGGGATCAGTCCGTATTTTTTTACAGAGGACAAAGTTGTTGAACTACTCAGAGATGACCTGTTGAAAAAACTCCCTGGAGCAAATAAACTGACGGAAATACACTATTACGGTACCGGCATGCGTAATCCTGATAATGTAAAAATGATCAGGCGTGCCTTGCTGCAAATATTTCCGGAAGCAGATATAGAGATCACGCATGACTTACTTGCTGCCGCACGCGCGTTGAATGGGAAAGAAAAAGGTCTTGCATGCAACTTAGGTACGGGATCGTTCTGCTGCTTTTATGATGGAAAGAAAATTACTCGTGAGTCGCCAGGTATTGGATATATAATTGGCGATGAGGGAAGCGGCGCATACCTTGGAAAGAAGGTGCTGCAATATTACCTGTACAATACATTTGATGAAGACCTTCGTTTTAGGTTTGATCAAAAATACGCGACGAATGCGGTCGAGATCCTGGAGAATGTTTATCGCAAGCCTTTGGCAAATCGATACCTCGCATCGTTTTCTTTGTTTTTATCTGAAAATCGTGGACATTACATGATCGAAAATATCATTGAAGATGGACTGAATGATTTTTTCTTCAATCACCTTTGCAAATACCACGAAGTCTGGAAATACCCCGTGAGTTTTGTTGGCAGTATTGCATTTGGATTCAAAGACGTATTAAAGGAACTTTGCCGCTCGTATGAGTTTCAACTTGGGCGGGTATTAAAGAATCCGATGAGTGGGCTCATAAAATATCATAGCTAATCGAGCGAATACCGAACGGAATCAACTATGGCTTTTAAAAAAATAACCGAACAGACAAGTCTTTATCGTCATCTTGAAAAAATGTCAATTGTGGAACTGCTGACCAATATTAACCATGAAGATATGGTTGTACCGGCAGCGGTTGCGAGAGCTATTCACCAGATTGAAAAACTGGTAGAAGTAGTTAGCGATAAAATGCTCATGGGTGGAAGGCTTTTTTATATTGGCGCGGGGACAAGCGGCCGACTTGCAATCGTTGATGCCAGCGAATGTCCACCCACATATGGAGTGCCGTATGGATTAGTGATTGGTATTATTGCTGGTGGTGAAAAAGCAATCACAACAGCTGTCGAGTTTGCTGAAGATGATAAAGAACAGGGATGGAAAGATCTTGAAGCCTGGAATGTTTCGGATAAAGATGTAGTCGTGGGCATCGCAGCCAGCGGAACCACTCCATATGTTATAGGAGCTTTGGAAGAATGCAGGAAGAGAGGAATTATCACAGGCAGTATCTCCTGCAACCCGGATTCACCGGTAAGCGCTGCTGCCGATTTTCCAATAGAAGTTGTTGTTGGTCCCGAATTCGTAACGGGAAGCACACGCATGAAAAGCGGAACTGCTCAAAAGCTGGTGCTAAATATGATCTCCACTTCGGCGATGATCCAACTCGGCCGGGTTGAAGACAACAAGATGGTGAATATGCAACTTACCAATGAAAAGCTCGTTGATCGTGGCGTGAAGATGCTTATGGAAAGATTGCAGATAAAGGATTACGAAAAAGCAAAAGAACTCCTTCTTAAATATGGAAGCGTAAAGAAAGCCAGCGAAGCAGGAGTAAGGTTCTAGATTTTAGGTTCCAAAATCATAACAGTCGTTAGGAGATGATACAACTTAAAACCTAACACTTAGAACCTAAAACCGCTTTTTTCCCCTATATTGTGTGAGATTCAAAAAATCAAAGTGATAATCGTTAACAGTCATATCTACACATGCCACAGCGCATCCTACGCTGATCAGACTGTTATTTGTACGATTATTACGACTACAACAATCCGCTAAAGCGGATTGAATTACTCCATATCATACCCAGGGCGCAAGCTGATAAAACGAAACTCGTTCCCAACAGCTTTTTATTTAATCATTAAAACAAGCATACATGCAGGTATTGAAATTCGGAGGCACTTCGGTAGCAAACGCAGAAAATATTTCTAAGGTAGTCGACATCGTTAAATCATACGTTCAAAAGGATAAAACAATCGTGGTTGTTTCAGCACTGGGCGGCATTACCGATTTATTGCTGACCGCAGCGGCGATGGCTGCTGATGGCGATGAAGCATACAAAGAAAAACTGTCTATTGTAGAACAACGCCACCTTGACACGGTAAAACATTTAATACCGGTGGCACATCAAAGCCAAATGCTGAGTCTTGTAAAAACGGCCTGCAATGACATTGAAGATATATGCAACGGCATTTTTTTACTTGGTGAATTAACTCCACGATCAAAAGATCGAATCAGCAGTTATGGTGAATGGCTTTCTTCCCAAATCATATCCGCACGATTTCGATCCGATGGAGTCAGCAACGTTTGGAAAGATTCCCGTGAGCTTATAGTGACGAACTCAAACTTCAGTGCCGCTGAAGTGGATTTTATCGCGACTGATGAAAAGATAAAGCAGTTCTTTTCTTCCCAAACAGAACGGGTCTTTATTCTTCCAGGCTTTATCGCGAGCGATAAGAATGGAATTACTACAACACTTGGTCGTGGCGGTTCTGATTATACAGCAGCTATCGTCGCATCCGGTGTCGATGCGACTAATCTTGAAATATGGACCGACGTAAGCGGGATGATGACAGCTGATCCGAGGCTGACAAACAATGCTCGCATCATTCCCCATATATCTTACCAGGAAGCGATGGAGCTTTCACACTTTGGCGCAAAGGTGATTTATCCGCCGACCATTCAGCCGGTGATGAACCAGGGAATACCGGTTCGCATTAAGAATACATTTGCGCCGGCTGACGAAGGAACATTGATCCAATCGGTCGCAACGAAGAATGGCAATATCGTTCGCGGTATATCTAGTATAAACAGCATTGCGCTCATAAGCCTTGAGGGCAGTGGCATGGTTGGCATTCCCGGATTTTCAAAAAGATTATTTGAATCGTTGAGCAATGAGAAGATAAACGTCATCCTTATCACGCAAAGTTCATCTGAACATTCGATCTGCGTTGGCATCGACGCAGGTCTTGCGGAAAAAGCAAAGCTCGCGGTGGATACAGCCTTTGCCAATGAAATTGCTTTACAGAAAGTGGAACCACTGAAAATTGAAACCGAACTCTCCATCGTGGCGTTAGTCGGTGAGAACATGAAAAGTCACCCGGGCATAAGTGGGCGGATGTTTAGTGCATTGGGGAAAAATGGTGTTAATATCCGCGCAATCGCGCAAGGTTCTTCAGAAAAAAATATCTCTGCTGTCATCTCTACGAATGATGTGCGAAAAGCAATCAACGTATTACACGAAGAGTTTTTCGAAACAACGTACAAGCAGCTCAATCTTTTTGTCATTGGAACCGGGAATGTTGGGAATCGTTTATTGGGACAACTAAGCAAACAATTAAAATTCCTGCAGGAACAAATGCGGTTGCAGGTAAGAGTTGTGGGAATCGCAAACAGCCGTAAAATGTTGATAGATGAAGATGGCGTTGAATTGAGCGAATGGAAACAAAAACTGGATAACGGGGAGAATGCGGATCTTAAGAAATTCTCCGATGAGATCGTCCGAATGAACCTGCGCAATTCTGTCCTTGTCGATATCACTGCAAGCGAACAGGTATCGAAATTCTATGAACCCTTATTGATGAAAAGTATATCGGTGGTTGCGTGTAATAAGATCGCGGCTTCTTCCGCATTTTCTAACTACAGGAAATTGAAAGACCTGGCACGTGAATACAATTGCCAGTTTCTTTTTGAAACAAATGTCGGCGCCGGTTTACCTGTTATTGCAACGCTAAATGATCTTATTAATAGCGGAGATCGGGTCAATCGCATCGAGGCCGTGCTTAGCGGGACATTAAATTTTGTATTTAATAATTATGATGGTACCCGCAAATTCGCCGAGGTAGTGAAGCAGGCGCAGGATGAAGGTTACACCGAACCTGATCCTCGGCTTGATCTCAGCGGTACTGATGTAATGCGCAAGATCATGATCCTTGCCAGGGAAGCGGGCGAGCGAATTGAGATGAATGATATCGCTAACTTCTCCTTTATGCCGCCAGCATGTATGCAGGGCGACGTGGCCAGTTTCTATAACGAAATGGCAAAAGAAGAGTCGCATTTCAAACAACTATATGATAAAGCGAATGCTGAAGGCACGAAATTAAAATTTGTGGCATCTTATAAAGATGGAAAAGCTTCGGTAGGTCTTCAGCATATCGACCCGCGGCATGATCTCTATCATCTATATGGGAAAGACAACGTAGTTTTATTCTATACTGATCGGTATAAAGATCAACCATTGGTTGTGAAAGGAGCGGGAGCAGGGGCGGATGTAACAGCGAGTGGAGTTTTTGCGGATATTATTCGAACGGCGAGGTGACGATTACGTTTAAAGGTTTAAGGGTTTAATGGTTTAAGGGTTTAAAACGTTTAAGAGGTTTAAGAGGTTGAGCAATGAACAGGAGTAATGCTAACATACGGGTTGATGAATCAATGGCGCAGGCCGCATCGGTCGCAACGAATACGTCAGTGACTATTCACGCGCCTGCGACGGTGGCGAACCTTGTATGTGGTTTTGATATTCTTGGAATGGCATTAAATGAACCGTACGATATAATGACTTTAAAAGTTCTGGAAGAACCGAAAGTTGTTATCACCAATAAAGATGAATTCAATTTGCCAACCGACCCGGTTAAGAATGTGGCGGGTGTTGTTTTATTATCCGTAATGGAAAAGATAAATAATCGTTGCGGGTTTGAAATAGCGATCGAAAAACAAATCAAACCGGGAAGTGGAATTGGTTCAAGTGCTGCCAGTGCAGCAGGCGCCGCTGTTGCGGCCAATCATTTACTTGGAAATATTTTTTCGCGTGATGAGGTGGTGCAGTTTGCAATGAACGGTGAAAAGCTGGCATCCGGCGTTAAGCATGCAGATAATATTGCTCCGTGTATATCGGGTGGAATAAGCCTGATCAGGAGTATTCACCCGCTCGACATTATTGCTTTGCCGGCACCTGATCTTTACGTAACAATCGTGCATCCCCAAATCGAAGTCCGTACTTCGGATGCGCGACAAATACTGCGCAAACAGGTTTTATTAAAAGATGCGATTAAACAATGGGGAAATATTGCCGGACTTGTGACGGGCTTCCTGCAAAATGATCCCGATCTTATTGGACGTTCGCTCGAGGACGTGATCATTGAGCCGGTACGCAGTATTCTTATCCCGGGATTTGACGAGATAAAAACAAAATGCAAAGAAGCCGGCGCATTGGGGGGCGGCATTTCCGGTTCAGGTCCTTCCGTATTTATGTTGAGCAAAGACGAATCCACTGCAAAGGCAGTAGAGACAGTAATGAAAGACGTATACGAAAGAATCGGCGTAGCTTACCATACTTATGTGACGACTGTGAATAAAAAAGGCGTGGAAGTTGTACAGCCTTTATAGATACGTTTAAAGGTTTAAGGGTTTAAAGGTTTCGAATGAAGTTTTACAGCACAAATAAAAAATCAACTCCGGTTGGATTCAGCGAAGCAACGATCAATGGGCAGGCGCCGGACAAAGGATTATATTTTCCTGAAAAAATTCCCGTATGCGATCCAAAGTTTATTAAAGAGATAGAAAAATATTCCAACGAAGAGATTGCGCTCCGCGTTATTCAACCATTTGTTTGTGATTCGATACCCGAAGACGTTTTGACCAGGATAGTAAGTGAAACAGTCAACTTTCCCATTCCACTCGTAAAGGTGGGAAATTCTATTTTTTCCCTTGAACTTTTTCATGGCCCTACGTTAGCATTCAAAGATATCGGCGCACGCTTCATGAGCCGTTGTCTTGGATATTTTGTAAAAGACATTAATAAAAATGTTACCGTGCTTGTAGCTACATCAGGTGACACCGGCGGTGCTGTTGCAAATGGTTTTTACGAAGTCGAAGGAGTAGACGTAGTCATTCTTTATCCTTCCGGTAAAGTAAGCCCGGTACAGGAAATGCAACTGACCGCCTTAGGAAAAAATATTTGCGCACTCGAGATCGATGGAAGCTTTGATGACTGCCAGGCTATGGTAAAGCAAGCATTTGCAGATAATGATATAAAGAAGAAACGATTTTTAACATCTGCCAACTCGATTAATGTTGCACGCTGGCTTCCACAACAGTTCTATTATTTCTATGCCTGGAAGCAATGGCCAGATAAAAACCGGCCGCCTGCGATTAGCGTGCCCAGCGGTAATTTTGGCAATATATGTGCGGGACTTTTAGCGCATCATTCAGGGTTGCCGGTATCACATTTTATTGCCGCGTGCAATGCCAATGATATTATACCGAGATTCATGCAAACGCAGGAATACGAACCACAAACTACAGTACATACATTGTCCAATGCAATGGATGTAGGAAATCCCAGCAATTTCATTCGTATACTTGAACTATTCAGACATTATTTTCCAGAGTTGAAAAAGAATCTAAGTGCAATCAGCATAAATGATGTTCAGACGACCGATACAATAAAGCGTGTTTATCAAAAACATAAATATATTCTCGACCCACACGGTGCGGTCGGTTATCTCGCGTTGAAACAGTATTTGAATGTATGCCCCGAATGCAAAGGAATATTTCTTGAAACCGCACACCCGGTGAAATTCCCCGATTCCGTAGAGGAACACACAGGTACAAAACCGGAAGTACCGGCATCTCTGGCAGACATTATGAAAGGCACAAAGAAAAGCCAGCAAATGAAACCGGTGTTTGCCGCGTTGAAAGATTATTTGATGGCATAAATCGAAGTCATATATTTCCGGTTAACACTAGTACACAAGAGAATTGAAAGATTGCATGTCCCGTGCTCCTACGCAGAAGCTTCGGCGCAAGCGTATGGGACATTTCGTGGGTAGTATTTCCGAATATCATACCCGGACGTTCCGTGTGCCTACGCTAAAGCTTTGGCGCAAGCGTGAGGAACGTTTTGTGCTCATACGTTGAATATTCGTAATCCCCGCATCCAGCACAATGCGTCCCGATGGGACGCCAGCCGTGTAATGAATCTCGTTTCTACCCACGAAGTGTTCCGATGGAACACATGCGTTTCGAAAATAGTAACCACCCGTTTCATAAGGAAACCATTTTAAACTTTTGCCCCGATAACTATCGGGGTTGAATTTTTCCACTCAACATCCAACATTCAACATCCAACACTTCTCTTCTTATCTTTGCCGTGAATGATTGCCAATGCATAACATTGAACCATTTTATAACTGGCGGCATATATATGTGAGCGAAGAAGATTCTTTGTCGCCTTTTTATGGCCGTACTTATTCCGAGTTTGAATTCTCTCACACTGTCTACAATTATTACATACATCCCCAGTGGGATGACTTTGGTAGCCGCACACTTTATCTTAAAGTTTTACTTGCCGATTACGAAGAAAAATATGCCGTGATAGAAATGTTAGGCGAATGGAATGACGCGGTAGAAAACGATATAATGGAACTGAAACGCGAAGTACTGGAGAAATTCATGTATGAAGGCATAAACAAGATCATTTTAATCGCTGAAAACGTACTCAACTTCCACAGCAGCGGTAGCGAATATTACGAAGAACTGGCTGAAGAAATGAATGAAGCCAATGGATGGATTGTGTGCCTGAATATGCCGGAACAGACGCAATACGATTTTAGAAGAGCCCATCTTGATCGTTACATTGAATTAATAGAATTGGATAACTGGAGAACTTATAAGCCCTTTCATTTATTTAAAAAGATAGATAACGAACTAAAGGCAAGGCTTACGGAATAAGTCCTATACACCTAAAGTTTTCTGCGCTATTTGGACTTCCGATACTATTTTTGCACTCCAAAGGACTTTATCACCCTCTCTTTTGCTTATGAAATGGTCTGAATTTTTTACTTCTTCCGTCGGAAAGAAACTGGTCATGTCAATCACTGGTCTTTCGCTAATTCTCTTTCTTATTGTTCACGTCACCGTTAATGCCTGCATGTGGGCCGCAGTTATTTATCCCGACGATAATGGTGAGGTGTTCAATAAAGCGGCGCATTTCCTTGGATCAACACTTGTGCCTCGTGTTCTCGAGATCGGCTTATTCCTGTTTATTATTTTGCATATTATTCAGGGTTATGTTCTCGAAGTAAAAAATCGTAGCAAAAGATCCGTTGGTTACAACGTAAAGATGGGTTCAAAAGGAAGTACGTGGTATAGTAAATCAATGGGCCTTCTTGGAACTTTAATATTCTTATTTCTCATTTTGCATATTGCGGATTTCTGGGTGCCTTCACGATTCGGTGGTTTGGATACGGTTTATTATGACGGCAAAGAATACCATAATCTTTATGGGAAAATGATTGAGGTGTTCCAGGCTCCGTGGGTCGTTATCCTGTACGTACTCGGATGTATTTCACTCGCGTGGCACCTTATTCACGGATTCCAAAGTTCATTTAGGACACTCGGAGTTAGCAACAAGCGATACCTGGCAATGTTAAATGCTACCGGCTGGGGATTTTCGATAATCGTTTGTTTACTTTTTATCATGATGCCGATTAGTGTGTATGCAGGCTGGGTGAAGTAAGGAAGTGAAAGAGTGGATTGATTTTTCAAATTGCCTAAAATTCAAACTCTCTAATTGAATATGATCGATTCAAAAATTCCAGCCGGCTCGCTGGAAAAGAAGTGGACAGATTATAAAGGACATTGCAAACTTGTCAATCCCGCTAACAAACGCAGGCTCGAGATCATTGTCGTTGGCACTGGACTAGCCGGCGCATCTGCGGCAGCTGCGCTCGCTGAACAAGGATACCAGGTAAAAGCGTTTTGTTTCCAGGATTCTCCCCGCCGAGCACACTCAATCGCAGCACAAGGCGGAATCAATGCCGCAAAAAATTATCAAAACGATGGTGATAGTGTTTATCGCTTGTTTTATGATACGATAAAAGGTGGAGATTATCGCGCAAGAGAAGGCAATGTGCATCGCCTTGCTGAGGTTAGCGTAAATATCATTGATCAATGTGTCGCGCAAGGTGTACCATTTGCCCGCGAATATGGCGGCTTACTTAATAACCGCTCATTTGGAGGAACACAGGTAAAAAGAACTTTTTATGCTGCGGGTCAAACCGGCCAGCAATTATTGATCGGAGCTTACCAGGCTTTAGAAAGACAGGTTGCACTTGGTAATGTGAAAATGTACAACCGCCACGAAATGCTCGACATAGTGGTGATTGATGGAAAAGCAAGAGGCATCATTACACGAAATCTTATCACAGGTACAGTGGATCGCTTCTTTGGGCACGCGGTTTTGTTATGTACAGGAGGATATGGCAATGTGTTTTATTTAAGTACAAACGCAATGGGCAGTAATGTGACTGCCGCGTGGAAAGCACATAAGAGAGGTGCTTTGTTTGCTAATCCCTGCTTTACTCAAATTCACCCGACATGTATTCCTGTAACTGGTGATCACCAGAGCAAGCTTACGCTAATGTCGGAATCGTTACGTAATGACGGGCGCATTTGGGTACCAAAAAAGCAAAATGATACGCGCAAAGCAAATGATATTCCGGAAGACGAAAGAGATTATTATCTAGAGAGAAGGTATCCTGCGTTTGGAAACCTTGTGCCAAGAGACGTAGCATCGCGCGCAGCGAAAGAAAGATGCGATGCAGGATACGGCGTGGGTACAACAAAGCAGGCCGTATACCTCGATTTTCGTTACAATCTCATTAATAAATACGGAAGAACCGAAGCTAGCAAGCAGGGTATTGAAAATCCTGATGAAGCTACGCTAGTTGCGCTTGGTAAAGAAGTCGTGAAAGAAGAGTACGGTAATCTTTTTGATATGTATGCAAAGATCACCGGTGAAAATCCATATGAAGTACCAATGCGCATTTACCCCGCGGTACATTATACAATGGGTGGCTTGTGGGTCGATTATGAATTAATGACGAATGTTCAGGGACTCTATTGTCTTGGTGAAGCAAACTTCAGCGATCATGGAGCCAATCGTCTTGGTGCTTCTGCATTGATGCAAGGCCTCGCCGATGGTTATTTTGTTTTGCCCTATACGATCGGGAATTATCTCGCTAACGAGATCGCAACAAAACCGATACCTACTTCCCATGAAGCATTTGCTTCGGCAGAAAATCTTGTGAAGCAACGGATCGATACGTTGATGAATATTAAAGGATCTCAAACCGTTGAAAGTTTTCATAAGCGCCTCGGCAAAATTATGTGGGAGAAATGTGGCATGGCCAGGAATGCAAATGGATTGAAAGAAGCGATCAAAGAAATTCAACAATTGAAAGCCGAGTTCTGGAGAGATGTACGTATCCCAGGTACTGCTGATGATATGAATACTGAACTGGACAAGGCAGGCCGCGTTGCAGACTTTATTGAACTCGGTGAGTTGATGTGCCTCGATGCGCTTGAACGTGGTGAAAGTTGTGGTGGACATTTTCGTGAAGAATACCAGACTCCCGATGGCGAAGCCATGAGACGCGATGAAGAGTTTATGTATGTTGCTGCATGGGAACTGAAAGGCGATCACCAGTGGCAACTGCACAAAGAAGTATTAAAATATGAAGAAGTGAAGCCGACGCAAAGGAGTTACAAGTAATTCGGCAATTCGACAATTTGACAATTTGCCAATGAAAGACAGACATGAGATTGATTTGACAATTAGGTGTGAGCATGAATAGGGGTGAGGATAATATTATTCTTAAGAAAACGATCGAATTTTAGTTGGCAATAATTGAATTTGCTGGGGAAATTGAAAGACAACATAAATATATTATAGCCCGACAGCTATTAAAAAGCGGAACATCGATAGGGGCAAATGTTCACGAGGCCCAGAATGCAGAGAGTAAGATTGATTTTATTCATAAGTTTAAGATTGCCGCGAAAGAAGTTGAAGAAACAAAATACTGGTTAACCCTTTGTAAGAATTCTAAATCCTATCCTTCATGTGATCATTTGATTGCACTATTGATAGAGATTGATAAAATAATAACAAAGATTATATCGACAAGCAAAACCGTGCGCTGATGAACTATCAAATTGTCGAATTACCGAATTGTCGAATTGTAAAATTGACTAATTAGCATGGAACATTACTCAATGAACCTAACATTGAAAGTCTGGAAACAGAAAAATCCAGGATCCCGTGGGAGCTTTGAAACTTACCAGGTAAAAGATATCTCGTCTGAAATGTCATTCCTTGAAATGTTCGATGTACTCAATGAACAATTGATCAGGGAAGGCAAAGATCCTATTGCTTTCGATCATGATTGTCGTGAAGGTATCTGCGGAATGTGTTCAATGTATATCAATGGTCGTCCGCATGGACCATGGCATGGAACGACGACCTGCCAGTTACATATGCGTGCATTCAAGGATGGCGATACAATTGTTGTTGAGCCGTGGCGTGCAAATGCATTTCCTGTTATCAAAGACCTTGTTGTTGATCGTTCCGCATTCGATCGTATTATACAGGCGGGCGGTTATATTTCAGTGAATACAGGAAGTGCGGTTGATGGTAATGCAATTCCAATTGAAAAAGAAAAAGCCGATAAGGCATTTGCAGCAGCCGCATGTATTGGTTGTGGCGCGTGCGTAGCTGCATGTAAAAATTCTTCAGCATTATTATTTGTTTCTGCGAAAGTATCTCACCTTGCTTTATTGCCACAGGGAGATGTCGAAAGAAAGAAAAGAGTGCTTGGCATGGTCGCGCAAATGGATAAAGAAGGCTTTGGCAGTTGTACATTCACACAAGCTTGCGAAGCGGTTTGTCCAAAAGAAATATCAGTTACAAATATTTCGAGACTTAATGCTGAGTACATCGGCGGTGGCCTGAGTTCAGACAGTTCACTTGGACACGAATAATCTCATAATACTTTATCAGAAGTTAAAGGTTGCATGCAGCAGGATTGACCATAAAGCTGCAGCTTCTTTGTATTTGGAATACAAAACTCCGGGACGAATAGCTAGTCGGCTTTTAATGTAATACGAAGCATTCCATTTTGCGCCAAATCCGAAATCAGCATTCCCTTTATAGAGATTCATGATTGGCCCTGCACTAAAGGCAACATTCGCTTTTTTAACCGGGTTGTAGATAATCCCTCCAAATGCGTGCAGGTCGAAATAGTTGCTATACCTGTAATCATATCCTGCTGTTGTTTCGTTTTTGCCAAAATAGTAGCCAACACCGGCGTCCGCAGTAAAGCCTATCCATTTCGCCGGTAAGTTCTTCATCGGGCCGAAGCGATGATCGCTCCAGGCGTAACCAAGTCCAACGCCAATGAAATGCGTTTTCGCAAATTCGCCGACCGGGATATTTAATCCGATGGAACCTGCATGTGATTTTGCCACTTGATTTGGATCAGTTTGTGCTACTGAATACCTGGTGATGATGAGGCCGATAATGAGAATGAAAACGACTTTTTTCATGGTGCTCTGTCCAAATTTGGTTCTTTTTTCGTGAATTAGGGGCCGCGGGTAGTTTTGGGGCAATAAAAAGGGCGAATTTTACGATTTGGAGAGAAAGAAACTCACTGCTGTTGAGCTATTTGCACCGAATATCAGTTAGTGTCCTATTCGTGCTGTTATCCCTGTGTAGCCGCGCGCAGATCCCTGCGTCAAACAATACCTCCAACCTTCGCCAAAAAACGATCCGGGTAGCCGACAGTATACGACTCGATACCCTTAGCATTATTCCAGGTACATTGAAGATCGATGGAGTAGATACGGCCGATTACCGGCTCAATTTTGTGAACGCAATTCTTCGCTGGAAAAAAAAGCCCGCGGTCGAAAATGTTTCTATAACCTATCGCGTCTTTCGCAGCCGCCTGAACCCCGTTACGCAACGGATGAAATATGACAGTATAATAAATAACCTGGCGACGAGTCCGTATGAATTTAATAATGATCTGAATGGCGGGCAGAAAGGCATATTCGATTTTGGAACGATAAAAGCAGAAGGAAGTTTTGGAAGGCAGATTGCGTTTGGTAACAGCCAGGACGCCGTTCTTAATTCTACACTCAATATGCAATTGAGCGGTATGCTTGCTGATAGTATCGAAGTGTCGGCCGCGATCACAGATAACAACATTCCTATACAACCCGATGGAACGACGCAACAGTTAAATGAGTTTGACCAGGTTTACCTGCAATTCAAAAAAAGAAACTGGCAACTTAATCTCGGTGATATTGATATCCGGCAAAATCAAAGTTATTTCCTGAATTTCTATAAGCGATTAAAAGGAGTATCGTTTCAAACGGCAAATCGCATTTCAAATAATGTTCTGTCGAAAACGCTGGTGAGTGGTTCGGTTGCAAAAGGAAAATTTACCCGCAACATCATAACTGCACTCGAGGGAAACCAGGGCCCATACCGTTTGCAGGGAGCGAATAACGAAATATTTTTTATCGTCCTTGCAAATACAGAACGCGTCTTCGTCGATGGTCAGTTGTTGCAGCGTGGGGAAGACCAGGATTATGTGATCAACTATAATACGGCTGAAGTTACCTTCACCCCGCGACGCATGATCACTAAAGACAGTCGTATCCAGGTCGAATTCGAATATGCCGATCGAAATTTTCTCAATGCCAATCTTTATCTCAACCAGGAGTTTGAATTCAATCAAAAACTGAAACTTAAGCTGGGTGTTTTCAATAACAACGATGCTAAGAACTCGTCGATCAACCAGGTGCTGGATGTTGGGCAAAAACAATTTCTCTCCGAGATTGGCGACAGTATTCACAAAGCATTTTATCCATCGGCGGTGGTCGACACCTTTGCTGCGGGTAAAATCCTTTATGAAAAGATCTATTATAACAATGGTTTGAGCATCGATTCATTCTACCAATACACAACGGATCCTTCGAAAGCGCGGTATTCACTTTCATTTACTGAACTCGGTGTGGGCAATGGCAACTATGTTACCGATTTCAATGGAGCGAATGGAAAAGTCTTCCGCTTTGTGATGCCGATAGCAGGAGTAAAACAGGGAAACTTTGAGCCGGTTATTATACTCGTGACGCCGAAGAAGCAGCAGATCGTAAATCTCGGGATGGATTATGCAATTGATAAGAATACTTTGCTTAAAACCGAAGTCGCAACCAGCAATTATGATGTCAATACGTTTTCAAAAATAAATAACGGTGATGATCGTGGTTGGGCAGCACGCTTACAGTTTAATAGCAGCAAGCCGCTTCATTCAAAGAATAATCTGGAGTTGAATACGCTGGTAGATTATGAATATGTACAGGACAAGTTTAAGCCCTTAGAACGCTTGCGTTCAGTGGAATTTTCCCGCGACTGGGGTCTTCCGATCTTACTCACGCCGGCAACGGAAAATCTTATTCGTTTGGGTGCAGGGCTGAAGGATACTCGAAATACACTGAGTTACCGATTCACGAATTACACACGCAGCGACAATTATAAAGGTTCGCAGCATATACTCACACAGGTTGCGAATTTGCATGGATGGCTATTCAACAATGACTTTACGATTACCAATTTCAACACTGCAACAACAAAAGGAAATTTCTTCCGGCCGATCATTGACCTGAGCAAACAACTGAAGAAGGTTAATGACTGGCGGTTGGGATTTCGCTACTCCTTAGAACAAAATACGGCCAAGGATAAGAACACAGACACACTAACCATGGATGCTTTTTCCTTTGATAATTATTCTGTTTACCTCCGTTCCGATGAACGAAAGAAGAATCGATATGGTGTGACTTTCTTTACAAGATCAGATAAGTATAAATTTCTCGGAGGTAAAGATTTCATTCGTGGAGACCGGAGCTACAATCTCAATTTACAAACCGAATTGCTTGCTAATCCCAACCGGCAGTTTTATTTCAATACAACATTTCGTAAGCTTAAAGTTTATGATGCAACAGTTTCAAAGCAGCAGGAAGATGAAACTATACTTGGACGTGCTGAATATGTCATGAATGAATGGAAAGGTTTACTAACTGGTAATGTATTGTATGAAGTGGGAGCGGGGCAGGAGCAAAGGCGTGACTATGCTTATCTCGAAGTGCCTGCAGGAACTGGCCAATATGCCTGGCTAGATTATAATGGGGACTTCGTTCAACAACTCAACGAATTCGAACTCGCAGCGTTTCCCGACCAGGCAAAATTCATCAGGATATTTACGCCGACAAATGAATTTATTAAAGCAAATTATGTAACGTTTAATTATAGCCTTAACCTGAATCCAAGAGCAATACTCAATTCTTCCGATCTGAAAGGTTTCAAAAAGTTCATCTCGCGTTTTAATATTCTCACTTCGTTGCAAATAAATAAGAAGTCACAGGCGCATGGCAATTTTGAGTTCAATCCTTTTAAGTATGGTGTCAACGATACAGCGCTGATCACGGTAAACACGGTTTTGTTGAATACGGTTTCATTCAATCGCTTCAGCAGTAAATGGGGAATTGATTTTAGTAATCTTCGGAATAATGGTAAAGCGCTGCTTACTTATGGCTATGAAAGCCGGAAAGTAAATGACTGGAATAGTCGTTTTCGCTGGAACATGAGCCGATCGATCACGCTTAACATCAATGCGCGTAAAGGACTGAATGCGTTGTACACGGCAAGCCCGCAATTTGATAATCGCAATTACGAACTCGATATCCGCAGTGTGGAGTCGAATCTTATATTTATTCGCGGGACTTCGTTCCGGCTTAGTACTGGATATAAATTAGAGGATAAAAAGAATCTCCCCGCATATGGCGGCGAGAAATCTTTTTCTAATTCGCTGAACGTCGAAACGAAGTACAATGTGCTGCAGAATAGCTCGATCACCGGGAAGTTTATTTTTAACTCAATTGATTTCGAATCGCAAACCGGCGCGCAGACTACGGTTAGCTATGTAATGCTTGATGGATTATTACCGGGCAACAACTTTCTGTGGACGCTCACCTTTACCAAGCGCCTCATGAATAATCTCGAAGTGAATTTTCAATATGATGGAAGAAAAGCCGCGTCATCAAGAACGGTACATACTGGGAGAGCGGCAATCACTGCACTATTTTAATTATGAGTTATACCGCGCCGTCGGCAAGCCTTGCGCCACCGCTAAAGCTAATGCGGCACGCGGTGCGCCACCGCTAAAGCTAATGCGGCACGCGGTTGGCGGCCGATGGAATTATGAATTATGAGTCGGTCTCTGAAGATTTGAATCCCCGATGCACGGCCACCAACACATAATTGATAATTAATCCTTAGACATTGAACCTAAAATGCATAACGTCTCCGTCCTTCACAATGTATTCCTTTCCTTCTATGCGGAGTTTGCCGACTTCGCGGCACGCGGCCTCTGAACCGTATTGAATAAAATCGTCGTAACCGATGACTTCGGCTTTAATAAATCCTTTTTCAAAATCGGTATGAATAACGCCTGCGGCCTGTGGAGCTTTCCATCCCTGGTGAATGGTCCAGGCACGAACTTCCTGTACGCCTGCAGTGAAGTATGTATTCAGGTTTAAAAGTTTGTATGCTGCATGAATAAGGCGATCCAGCGCAGGCTCCGTCATTTTGTATTCATCCATGAACATCTTCTTGTCATCCGCGTTTTCCATTTCTGCAATTTGCGCTTCGATATTGTTGTTCATGATGATCACTTCTGCCTGTTCGTTTTGAACAGCTTTTGCGAGCGCTTCGGAATATTTGTTACCCGTATGCATAGAAGCTTCGTCGACATTCGCAACGTATAGTACCGGTTTATCCGTTAAAAGAAACAGGTCAGCAACGGCAACTTTCTCTTCTTTGGATAACTGGAGTTCGCGAATGCTTTTTCCTTTTTCAAGATGCGCTTTACAACGATTAAGTACGTCCAACTCCGACTTGAGCTTTGGATCAATACGTGCCTGCTTTTCGGTGCGTTGAATTTTCTTATCGACGCTTTCAAGATCTTTCAATTGAAGTTCTGTATCAATGATCTCTTTATCACTGACTGGGTTGATTGCACCTTCTTCGCGCAGAATGTTTTCATCTTCAAAGCAGCGGATTACGTGGATGATCGCATCGACTTCGCGAATGTTTGCAAGGAATTTATTTCCCAGGCCTTCGCCTTTGCTTGCACCGCGAACAAGGCCGGCTATATCAACGATCTCAATTTGCGTTGGCACAATGCGGTTAGGTATCACGAGATCGGCAAGTTTGGTAAGACGCAGATCGGGTACATCCACAAGTCCTACGTTTGGATCAATGGTACAAAAGCGGTAGTTACTCGCTTGTGCCTTCGCGCTATTGCTTACTGCGTTAAATAATGTCGATTTACCTACATTGGGAAGCCCCACGATTCCTGCTTGCAATGCCATGCCTTGTTAGAATTTTATTTTTTATGATTTCTTACTTAATGCTGAAACGCACGACTGATGCTTATTTCAACATCCGGATTTCGGGCGGCAAAGATAAGCCATACATCTTTAATGAAGTATTGTGAAAAGATCATTTTGGTTTTTAGCTGAAAATCTGCAATCTTCAGTCTGAAATCTAAAAAGAACCTATGGCATTAAGCAGGATATGGTCGGCTTTTATCATTATCGCTTTATTGGTCGCCACTATAAAATTCCTCGCTGTTGATGGCAACCAGCAGATCTTCACGATGATGGTTATCGGCAAGAACGGGGATTCGGTAAAAGTAAAAGAAACGCCTTTAGCCAATGCTGATCCCGCCATTGCGCTCGCGCTGGATTCTGCTTCGCGGGTACAACAAGGCGATCTCGTTTATAAAAAAGAAAATGACAAGCTCGTCGCTGTAAAGGCTCAAAAGGTAAATGGTCTTGTACAAACCTGCCGCGATGCGGTCGATATATGTATCGGTCTTATCGGTATCATGGCTTTTTTTATGGGGCTAATGACCGTTGCTGAAAGGGCTGGCGGTATTCGATTGTTATCCCGAATCATTGGACCATTCTTCTCGCGTTTGTTTCCTGGTGTGCCGGCCGGGCACCCCGCGCATGGCCATATGATGATGAATTTTTCAGCCAACTTACTTGGACTCGATAACGCAGCGACGCCATTTGGAATAAAAGCAATGGAAAGCCTGCAGGAGTTAAACCCGGATAAGGAACGAGCTTCGAATGCACAGATCATGTTTTTGTGTCTTCATGCATCGGGTCTTAACCTGATTCCGATCAGCGTTATTGCAGTACGAGCCGGCGCTGGAGCCAAAAACGCCACGGATATTTTTATTCCATGCATGATTGCAACGATGGTGGCTACTATTGCCGCTATGCTTATTGTTTCTTTACGGCAAAGGATTAACCTGCTTCAACCGGTGATCATTGCATGGATAGTCGGTCTTGCAGTTGCCATTGGTTCGTTTGTCTGGTACTTGTCCACGTTGGACAGAACAGCACTGGAATTCTTTTCGGGTGCATTCGGTAACGGTTTGTTGCTGCTTATCGTACTCCTTATCGTTCTTGGCGGCGTGTACAAAAGAATAGATATATTCTCTGCATTTATTGAAGGAGCTAAAGGTGGATTCGAAACAGCCGTCAAAATCATACCGTATCTCGTGGGTATGCTCGTTGCTATAAGTCTTCTTCGCACAAGCGGCACATTTGATTATATAATTGAAGGAATGAAGAACCTGTTTGCTGCGCTTGGTACGGATACAAGGTTTGTAGACGGATTACCTACAGCATTGGTTCGGCCATTTAGCGGCAGTGCTGCCCGCGGCCTGATGGTAGATGCAATGAGTGGAGGAAAGGCAGAAACGTTTGGCGGCCGTCTATCAGCCATCTTGCAGGGATCATCCGATACAACTTTCTATGTAGTTGCAGTCTATTTCGGTGCAGTTGGAATTAAAAACACCCGGTATTCGATAGGATCAATGTTACTCGCCGATCTCGTCGGCATTCTCACTGGTATTATGCTCTGCTATTTCTTCTTCGGATAGAACCGTTTAAAACGTTTAAGAGGTTTAAAACGTTTGAGGCGTTTCGAACCTCTTAAACGATTTAAACCTCTTAAACGTATTAAACCTTTTGAACCTATTGAACCTTTTAAACCTTGTGTTTAGTTATTAGCAAACGATGTAAGTAACCTCGGATAGTTCACTCCACCTGCTTCATTTGTTAAGTAACGTCCGCGGAATACAATCGTATAGCTGCGTCTTTTTACAAAACTAAATATCGCGGTATCAAGTCCGGTAAGCGTACCAGCCTGCCTTACTATCAACGAATCGGAAGTGCCCGAGGCATACGGAATGAAATTAGTTACTGTCGTGTATGGAATATCGCTCCATACATTAGCATTTCTTTTTGTGGAAAATACATCCACGTTAGGTGTTACACCTGCTTTGAGAAACGCGAAATGCGCGAAGCGAACTCTTGCAACAGTATCCGATGGAATGACTATTTCAGTTTCGACCGTTTTTTGCTTAATGGTATTAAGTGAATCATACGTGAAAATCGTATAGAACTTATTCGCGTCGAAATTGCCGGCAAATGAAAGAACCGGCTGTGTCGAACTTGTAAGTGTATCCCTTATTACGATATTATGCAGGCCTGGAGTGAGCGCAAACGAAAGACCAGAACCTGTATATGCAGCGTTGGTCGAAGTTGTTTGCGTATAGACCATAGCAGCGCCATTGAGGGGCCTGGCATCGGCGTAGATAAAGTTGCGCTGCGTATTCAATGCGGCATTGTATACCTGTACGATCGCTTTGTTGTTGAAATCATCATCGACTGCAGCCACCTGGTCAAGATTTGCTTTTGAGCACGACAGGTAGATACAGGCTGTCGCAACGATACCTGCACCCGTCATTAATATTTTGAATTGTTTCATTGTTCGTGTGTTTTTTAATGAGCTATTACGGTTCAGTGAACCACATTTTCTTCGTGTGGTAATCGTTGTTCAAAGCGCCGATCCTCGTCAACTCAGGAATATTGTATAAATATTCAGAATTGTACCTTGGACGAGTACGGTATACCAGTTTACCACCATTGTTGGTGTAAAGGCTCGTGCCTGATGGTGGCACGAAACCCGCATACACCTGTAGTGATGTCGCTGGGTCAAGATCGGTATAATGGAAACGACGCATGTCAGCCCATACATTATGAACACCCCACGCATACATTGCAATATATTTCTGAAGCATGATCCTCGTGAGTGTCATACCAGCAGAAGTTGCAGGTATAACCGCCGGATTGGTCATATACGCTTCTTTATTCGCTACAGTGATTTCTTTTCCTGCAATGATGTTAGTGCTATACTTTGTGCTAAGCATATCGAAGTTCAAACTGATTGCAGTTGTATAAGCAGTGAGAGAAGTTGCTTTATCACCTTTGCGCAGGGCTGCTTCAGCTTTTAAGAACAACATTTCCGATGCAGTCATGATTGGCCACTCAGCATTGTTACGGAAAATATATGTTCCTCTTTCCGGGTTGAAGTAACCAGTTGTGCTGAATTCAGTACCGGAAAAACTATAAGGCCTGTCGCGCACCGCGAGACCGCTGGTTCCTGACCATGGTGTGATTCCTTTAATTGTCATGTTTGAATCTTCTCTCAACATATACCATGCTCTTGGATCCTGTACACCAGTGAAAGCTGACGCATTTGCACCAGTCATCAAATCCGCGATGAATGCGGACTGGCGAATACCAGTACTTGCATTGTTCACGTTACCGCGAAGTGAACCGAAATAATTCGATGTGCCGGTAATACCTGTATTTGCGAATGTGCAAACGATATTATCCGCATTTGTTTTGCAGGAAAGGTCCGCATATTTAATTACTGAGTCCGCACTGTAGCTTGCTTTATTGCTGATATAAGCATAACTGCGGGCGAGTATCCCGTAAACAAACTTCTTCCATTTGTCAATACTACCACCATTGAAATAGTAGTCACTTGCTGCAAATTTTGCCGGGTCAACTGCCCCATCAGTACGGTTGAGGAAGCTAATCGCTCTGTGACACGTTGCTCTTACTGAATCATACGCTTCGGACTGGTCGTCGTATTTGAATGTTTGCAAGCTCGTGTTGAAAGCTTCTTTCAATATGATGTCGCCATATTGGTTTGTCGCTTCAAACATGCTCCACGCACGCAAAGCCCACGCGGCACCTACGAAATCCCATTTGCTTTCTTCTGATCCCCATTCGATAATGCGATTGAGGTTTTGACCCATACCATAATAATGCGCAGCCCACACAGATCCGAGGTTGTCACTTGCACCAACAGTGCCACCCATTTGGTCGTATTGTGTTCCAAGGTTACCACCAACAGCGGTAACCTGGTAAGTTCCCCACATTTGGACATAGCGTCCAATTAAGAGCGCATCACCGGCAAGACCATATGCACTTCCTGCCGCAGAAGAACTTCCAACAAGGCTTCCGTACACGCTCGGGAGGATTTGCTCGATAGGCTGTCTTACCAATGCATTCGGGTTCTGGTATGCTTCATCCAGCTTTTTTTCGCACGAGCTGATGAGCACACCGACCGCAACAACCAGGTATAAAAATTTGAAACTATTTTTCATAATTACTTTTTTAATATTTTATTAGAAACCTGCACGAAGACCGAAGTTTACTGAAACCGGTGCCGGAAGGCTACCGTAATCAAAACCAAATGCACCTACACCATTACCACCTGCGGTATTACCGTTTACGGCCGCATCAGCGCCCCTGTAATTCGACAATACGAACAGATCGTTAACCGTAGCAAAGAAACTAAGTGTCTTTAAATATTTCTTGCGTGCCAGTGTTTGTGAAGGCACGTTGTAATTAAGTGTCATATCTCTTAAACGCAACCAGTTTACATTATGCTGAACGAATTCTTCTTCCGGCATACTTGTATAATACGCCTGGTTGTAATAAGGAGTCAACACAATAGAGTTAGGAGTGGGGTTTGAAGAATTTTCTTTACCGTCCTGCAATACACCCTGGATCACTCTTGATACTTCCCTGTCTTTTGTGCGCTGGCTCTTACCATTAATCGTGAGATACATTTCAGTTGCATTGAATACATCGCCACCAATCTTCGTGTCAAGCAGGAAGTTCAGTGTCCAGTTCTTATATCTCATTGAGCTAAGCGTACCGAGTGTAAAGTCAGGTTGCCTGTCGCCAATTACGGTAAATGTTTGTTCAATTACAGGAATACCACTTGTAGGATTGATAATAACTCTGCCCTGGTTATTTCTCAGATAATGGAAACCTGTAATAGTTGAAGTTGAACCACCGCGGATCAAACCACCTCTTGCATTACCATATAGCCATGTATCAGCGATATAATACTCATACTGGATCGCATCTGGAAGTTTCAATACTTCGCTCCAAGCATGGTTAAAGTTGAAACGCAAGTTCCAGGTGAAATCTTTCTTACGCATTGCTGCAAGGTCAACCACTACTTCAACTCCCTGGTTGCGGGTAGAAGCTGCGTTCTGTGTATTCAGGATAAATCCTGTTGCATAGCTTGCTCTGAACTGTTGGCTGATCTGGTCGGTACAAAGCGTATTGTAATAAGCCGCGTCGAATGATAATAAACCATTCAGCAGGCGAATTTCAGTACCTACTTCATAAGTCTTTTGTTTTTCTGGTTTCAGATCGGGGTTATTGTTGTCGAAACCATATGAATATATAAGACCTACATTACTGCTCGCAAAGTTGTTTACAAACACTGACTGATTCTTATATGGATCAGCAAGTCTTGCAGTACCCGCGAGTGAAGTGCGCACTTTCCAATAGTTGATCAGGCGTCCTTTCATTTTTGGTAACATGTCAGACACGATCGCGCTCAGGCTGAAGCCAGGATACTGGTAGTCCCTGTTTTCTTTTGTGAATACAGAAGCTGCTTCGAAGCGATGAGTATAGCTAAGGAACAGATAGTTATTATAGCTTAATGCTGCTTCACCAAAGTAAGCAAGCTGGCGACTGATATATTGGTTGTATTGTCCGGCATTATTACGCAGCAGGCGTACCCTTGTATTAACTTTCGTAATGCTGCTATCAGTACGAGATCCGACAATTTGATCGAAAGTATCATCGGTAACAACAACACGTGCGCCATTTACAAACTTGTACATTTTTCCATCAACAAGACCTACTGAATCAATCAGGCCCGTACCATATATGGCAAACATTTCCGTTTTATAATCCTGCCACATTGTACCGACCATTAGGCGACCAGTGAACTTGCCCATAGTTTTCTTTGCTGTAGCAGTGATGGTGTGGTTGTAACCATCATATCTCCTCCAGTAATTATCAAGGGCACCAAGTTGGGTTCTTGTGGTGAGGTTAGATAGCGGGTGATAGAAAGTATTACCAACGCTATTGTAATGATCATAGCCGAAACGACCAGAGATGCTCAACCAGTCGAAAGGATTAATGTTGATACCACCGGAAATGATATAACGCTTCGTTTCATCATGGCTCCTGTTGCGGCTTACGTTATATAAAGGGTTGTCAGTTTCAGCATATGGATCGGAAAGATAGGCATTGATCTTATTGCCATTCTCATCTTCGAAATGACGGATATCATTATTGCCCGGCCATATATATGCACCAAGTAAATAACCACCCGCACTTCTCAACGGCTTGTCGTTTTCTGAAAAGATATACTGGAACGAAGGAGTGATCTCAACCTTATTTTTCAAAAGTCTCGTCGTATTGGTAAGACGAACATTGTACTTCATGTAATCATTCGTGAGCACAACTGATTTTTGATCGAAATAGGAGCCCGAAACACGGAAGCCTACATCTTTGAAACCGAAGTCAGCGCTTAAGTTGTGTGTCTGCGAAAATCCAGTGCGAAAGAAATTATTGATGTTATCATACATCTTTGTTCCTTCCGGGTATTTTGGTCCGAAGTAAGAAAAACTTGCATTCGGTACACCATTTACCCCGGGCATATATGTATTAAGAACGTCTGCATAACGAGTGAGTTCAGAAACTCTGAACGCATTGTCATAATTGACGGACAATTTACCTGGTGTTGCTTTCTTAGTAGTGATAACGATAGCACCAGAGCTCGCCTGGCTTCCATAAAGCGCAGTAGCTTCTGGTCCTTTCAACACTGTTACTGTTTCAATATCACTTGGGTTAAGGTCAGCGATACGATTTGTATAGTCGTTATTCCTGTTTGGTCTGTCAGAAGCAAGCCCGAGAGCGGTACCACCATTTGATGTTTCATTCAGTGTAGAGTTATCGAGAATGATTCCATCTACTACAAACAAAGGCTGGTTGCTTAACGAAAGTGAGTTGAACCCACGCAATATGATTTGTGAAGAAGCGCCGGCTTGTCCTGTGGTTTGGTTAACGGTAAGACCTGCAACGCGTCCCTGTAAACTATTCAGGAAGTTTTCTCTTTGCGATTCCTGAATTTCTTTACCCGACACTTTTTGCGCCGAGTACCCAAGCTCACGTGAATTTCGCTTAATATCCATAGCCGTTACGACTACTTCACCAAGTGTTCCTTCAGTTGCTTTAAGACTTACGCCGACTGTATTGCCTTCACCAGGTTTTACATCTTGTGGCTGATAGCCGACATAAGAGAATTGCAGAGTTTCTCCTGCATTAACCTGGAGGCTGAAGTTGCCGTTTGCATCTGTTTGTGTGATTCGCCTGGTTCCTTTAACCCGCACGGTCACGCCAGAAAGCGGGGTTTTATTATCGTCCGACAATACAGTGCCTGTAACGGTTCGTTGCTGAGCAACGGCAGGTGGCACCAGGAGTATTATCAGCGATAATGCTACTAATAACCGGAGAATTTTTCTCATAGCTTGTTGTTTTTGATATATGTTTAATAAGCAGTTTGCAAAAAAATTACAGCACTTTAATACCAGCAGCCTCATATGGTTTTAATAGGGGGTCATCAGCCTGTAATTCGGTGATGAGGATATCGATTTTTTGTAAATCACAGATATGGATTGGCTGAAAAGTATTGATCTTTTCAGCTATGGATAAGCATACTACCTTTTGAGAAGACTCAATCATGGCCCGTTTTAGCTGCACGACTTCCCAATCATTATCTGTAATGCCATGATTAATATCGATGGCATTTGTTCCAAGGAAGCAGATATCGGGCTTCATTTGCTTGATCTTGGCTATTGCTTCGGAGCCAACGGTGATCTTGGAGTTCTTCGAGATTTTATCTCCAATCAGAATTACTTCGATGTTCGGATGATGCATATACTCGAGGATCGCTGCGATACTTCCGGAGATAAACGTTGCTTTCAGCTGCGGGGGCAGCGAGCGTGCCATCTCAATAATCGTGGTGCCACCGCTGGTTAATATAAACATACCATTGCTGATAAGGCTGATCGCCTTTCGCGCTATGGTCTGTTTTTGATTTTGAGAATAAACTTCGTTTGAAGGATAATGCAGTTGACTAAAAGAATGGGAGAGCGCGCCGCCATGTACTTTGATTACTTTGCCTTCTTCTGCAAGTTCCTGCAGATCGCGCCGAATGGTGTCTTCTGACACCTGGATGTCGGCCGACAAAGACGAGGAGAGCACCTTATTATGCAGGTTTACCTGGTGCAGAATATAAGCCTGCCTTTCTTTCTTAAGCAATCACAGATAGTTTCAGGCATTAAATATAGGGGAAAATGCCGCACAAAAACGCACAAACCCGAGAAAATTTGCAGACGAAACTAGATGCTGAGTCTGAAACTGGATGGTGTCCTTTGATTGGGATGCTAGATGCTGGATCCTATACTTGACAGATTCCTTTGATTGGGATGCTAGATGCTGGATCCTATACTTGACAGTTTCCTTTGATTGGGATGCTAGATGCTGGATCCTATACTTGACAGTTTCCTTTGATTGGGATGCTAGATGCTGGATCCTATACTTGACAGTTTCCTTTGATTGGGATGCTAGATGCTGGATCCTATACTTGACAGTTTCCTTTGATTGGGATGCTAGATGCTGGATCCTATACTTGACAGTTTCCTTTGATTGGGATGCTAGATGCTGGATCCTATACTTGACAGATTCCTTTGATTGGATACTAGCTGCTGGGTACTATGCTTGATAGTGTCCTTTAATTGGGATACTGGATGCTGTATCTTCAATTCGATAGGTTTTTTAAAAGTATAAGATCTAGTATCCAGCATCCCTAACAAAATGAATCTCCGCACGAAAAGAATCCAGTATCTAGCATCCCTAACAGAATGAATCTTCGCACTAAATGAATCTAGTATCTAGCATCCCTAACAAAATGAATCTAGTATCTAGCATCCCTAACAGAATGAATCTTCGCACTAAAAGAATCCAGTATCTAACATCCCTTCCCGAGTAAATCTTCAAATTAGAACGTAAATCTCGCCGTAAACCCTATCGCTGCCGGCTCGAAGTTGATGTCGGAAACAAGATTTAATTCAGGTTTCCAGTCCAACGAAAGATTGAGTGGGAGATTCGCGAACTTATAATCGAGACCAAGAACACCCTGCGCTCCAAAATTTACATCGGTCTCGTTTACATTTTTGTCGGGGTTATATGTTTTTACAAAACCGAGATAGCCACCACCACCATAAAACCAACGCACACCGGCTGCACTGAAAGGTTTGTGAACCTCGAGCATCGCGCCGAGTGCGAGCGGATCACCAAATGAAAAGAGTGCTTCGATAGCCGTTTTTTCATTGAGGAAATGTTTGAGCGAAATAGAATTGTTTACCATCGCCTGGGCACTGCTGAGACGAACACCCAAAGCAGTTTTGTAATCTTGTGCGGAAACAGTTGTAGCAAAAAATAATCCCGCCGCAAGCAGGAGTAAGCACACTTTATTTTTCATGGTGATTTATTTTATTCGTTGGAAACGAAATTTCGGGCCAACAAAGTCTAAATAAAATGCAAAAGTGATCGTGCATGCAATATTGTTTAAGTATTCATTGGCTTTAACATTCTTTAGTGAGTTTACCGGATCATGTCGGGCTGACTTTGATTGTATATCCCTCGTTCAACTCTTCGGCATATTTTTACAATTATGATCATTGCTATTGTTATCGTCTTTGTTGCCGGTTATCTCCTGATCGCGTTCGAGCATGCAATCCGTCTGAATAAAGCGGCAACTGCTCTTGTGACCGGCGTCCTTTGCTGGACGATCTATATTCTTTGCGCCGATAATAAAGAAATGGTGGATGACCAATTATCACACCACCTGGGTGAGCTCTCCCAAATTCTCTTTTTCTTAATGGGGGCTATGGCGATCGTCGAGCTCATTGATGCGCATGACGGCTTCGAGATTATTACAAGCAGGATAAAAACCATCCGTAAAAGCAAACTCATATGGATCATCGGGCTGCTCGCATTTTTTCTATCAGCCATATTAGACAACCTGACCACGAGTATCGTAATGGTATCACTGATCCGGAAACTAGTGAATGATCAAAAAGATAGGTGGATGCTTGCCGGGCTCGTGATTATTGCCGCGAATGCCGGTGGTGCCTGGTCACCAATTGGAGATGTAACAACTACAATGCTGTGGATCGGCAAACAAGTTACAGCGATGCAGATCATGATCAAGCTTTTCGTTCCATCACTCGTGTGCCTGTTTGTGCCTTTACTTGTAATGCAAATGGTTTTTAAAGGACACGTGACGCGTCCCGAAGAAGGTTTTGAGCGCGAAGAACTGTCGCCCCGCGAAGCGTGGAATCGCAATATAGTTTTTGTTACAGGTATAGGTGTATTGTTGCTGGTACCGGTCTTTAAAACAGTAACACATCTTCCGCCATTCATGGGAATATTAATTGGTCTTGGTGTAATGTGGATCATCACCGAAATAATTCATAGCGGGAAAGACGAAGCGGACAGGAAAGTATATACAGTTGCTTATGCTTTGCGCAAAATAGATACACCGAGCATCCTTTTCTTTCTTGGTATCCTGCTGGCCGTCTCAGCATTGGAATCTGTTGGACAATTATCACAAGCGGCCGGGTGGATGGATGAAAAATTGAAGAATCAAAATCTCATCGTACTCAGCATTGGTGCTTTTTCATCTTTGGTTGACAACGTACCATTGGTAGCTGCGACGCAGGGAATGTATGATTTGCAAACGTATCCCACCAATCATTATTTCTGGGAATTTCTCGCGTATTGTACTGGCACAGGTGGAAGCATGCTCATCATTGGTTCGGCAGCCGGTGTTGCAGCTATGGGCATAGAAAAGATTGATTTTATCTGGTACCTCAAACGAATTGCGTGGCTGGCACTAATGGGTTATCTCGCAGGAGCAACAGTCTATATGATTCTTAATAGCACAGGATAAAATTCTGAATTCTGAGTTCTGAATTATGAGTTGCACTTCGATTGAACCCTTAAACCTTTAAACCATTAAACGATTTCGACTACTCAAACATTTCGAATTTTGATTTTGGCCGGCGATCGTCGAGCCAACGGAAATTGGGGAGACGCATTTCGGAAGGGCTTTTTTGACGAATAGGCCACAGCGTTCCGGTTACACTGCTGCGAAGTACAACTTTAAATAATTCTTTATTCCGGAAATAAATGTCCATCACATCCGACTTTGATTCATTAATGCCGGTATAAGCACTGTCATCATCGGTTATATAGTAAATACATTGCGCACTTCCTCTTGCACGTACTGAATCGATATCACCATTCTTAAAAAATCCATCCATGCGCGTGGATTTGACCTGGTTGAAAGCCTGCGCTGCCGAATCCATTTTGTTTACCAGGAAACTATTTTCAAATGCCTGTATGCGATCTGCCTTTTTGTTTTTTGTATAAAGCAAAATCGTATCGCCACTCATCTGGCTTTCTTTTGCCCAAACCACTGGGTCGTCATACAAACGAAACACTGAATCCTGGAAAGAATAAAACAAACTATCACACACAGCTTGCAATGAATCATTGAAGATGCGCACATGGCGATATGCTTCGAAGTAGCGATTAGAACTATCCTTTTCGTTAAGCGCAACTTTCCTTAGACCGCGTGGCGTTGCAACAACGGCTGAATCCGCTTTTGGTTTGTGCGTTGCCGCAGTTATTCGCGTCAACAAAGAATTTTTAGCAGGCGCTTTCGCTACGGTATCACGTACCGGCGCTTTCGCAATTGAATCATTAATCGGCGGTTTATTTACCTGCGATGTTGCTGCAAGTGAGTCTGGCGATGGTTTCCGATTTGCTAAAGCTTTGCCTGTTGTATCCGGTGCAGGTCTGTCACCAATAGTTTTATCAATAACTACGATAGTCGTATCACCTTCTAAAGTCAATTCCTGGTAACGATACAGATCTGTTAGCCGTGCAGAGAAAAGCGTGTCCGCTGTAATATATAAGGAGTCGTTTTCCTGTTTAATGATCATTAATGGCTTCCTCGTTGCAAGTATAGCATCTGTTTTTTTATTCCGGAAAATAACACCGGCGATGATCGTTGTCTGGTTCTTCTTATCGATTACAATTGCATTTCCTTCCGCAATGGATATACCGGAGCTGTCATCGAAGGATACACGATCACCGGTAATTTCTATTTGTGCCTTTGGATCGATAATATATGGCCGTAAACCAAATTCAGCTTTACCCGTTTGCTGGTTATAATATCCTTCGCGGGTCTTAATTATTCTACCAGAGCTATCTGTAATAGTCGTGAATGAAATAAATCGGGTGGTTTGCGATTCGGTATTATATAAAAGAGAATCCGTCTCGATCGTATATGCCGGATCTTTCAACACCACGTTTTTCTTAAAATAAATATCCTTGAGGTCGGCGTAGTACCAACCTTCCTGGCTTGTAAGAACAGATTTTCGATTGACTACTCTTCCGCCGTGAGTATAGATCCCAACATTCGTGTTCATATCATATTCAAGGTCGGGAGTTGTCAGCGTGCCTTTACCATCGGTCAATCTTACGTTGCCATCGAGGTATGCTTTCTTATCATGCATCAGGTATAGCAAATGATTTGCGTAAACATTTGCCGTATCCGAATCATTGATGTGAACCTTGCCCCAGGCCTCGAACACATTCGTGCGATTATTAATGACGCAGCTATCACACCAGAAAAGTGTTGTACCCTGGCGGAGTTTTACATTTCCTGAAATAATTGTGAGCTGGGTGGAATCATCGACTGTTTTAAAGGTGAGACGTTTTGTATAATTAAGGATGTCGACAACCTGTGTGCTATCGGATGCTACCTGCGCATGCAATTCCTGCGGCTTTGCAAGCAACGCGAAAAACATAAGCAAAACCAGGCATTTCAGGTAAGGGGTCAATGAGTTCACTTTGGAATCGTATCTTTTTTCAGGGGCGAATTTAAAGCGCCGCCTTTATCCTTTTTCCCAAAGATGGATAAATTAACGTAGCGTTTGGGGTGGGCTCTTAAATCATCTAACAATATTTCCATGCTAAGTGCTACATCATTCAGCTTATCGTAAAGTTTCCTGTCATGAATCAAGGCGCCAAGCGTACCATTAGTACTGGATACTTTGCTGATCGTTGTTCTTAACTGGCTAATGGCGATCTGCAACGTGTCCATCATTTGTTCAAGCTGCAATCTCGACAAGGTTTGACTGAATCGTTTTGCATTGCTGATAACTGCAGTGATACTATCGTTATTTCTCTTGAGGTTTTCAGTAATTGAATTCGCATTATTCATAACACTGGCCAGCGCGCTCGTATGCGGATCCAGCATTTTATTAAGTGAATTCGTCGCCATATTCAAATTAGCGATGGATTGTCTTAAGTTTCCTTTTGTATTATCATCAAATACTTTATTGATGTTACTAAAAACAACATTCAATGAGTCCAGTGACGTGCGGATCTTGGCCATGGTAGGACCGGCTTCAGACGAAAGATTACCCAGGAACCCGACATCTTCGCGGGTTTCGATTTTATCACCGTCCTTAAGGTATGTTGTCGCACTTCCTTTTTCGATAGAAATTGTAGAGCCGCCGAGAAGGCCGGCAGATATGAATGCGACAGAATTGCTGGGAATATTAACGTCTTCTTTAAGACTGATTGTAACCTTGATCCCATTCAGGTTTTTATCAACCGGCTCCATGTCGAATACAGTGCCGACAGTATAGCCATTGATCTTTACTTCATTTGATTTTGCAAGACTACCGAGCTGGGTGAATATGGCATATATCTTTGTCGTGCGCTTAAAAACATCCGATCCTTTTAGAAAATTAAAGCCAAGTATTAATACGACAAGAGCCACAACAGTTAGTATCCCGACTTTCGTTTCATTGCTAATCTTCATGCGGTTGATTTTCTCTTTGGAGTGGTTTAATTAGGCGGCAAATTAACCATTTATTCTTAAATGAGTAAGAATGAGGGAGGAGGGAGAGAAAGAGAAACAGAAAGAGAAAGAGAGGGGGATAGCACCCCCACTAATATTATATCATCACTCAGCCCGTGTGTTGACCGACTTGGACTCAAGCTTTTGTTTATAGGTTCGGAATGCAGCGAGCAGATCTTCTACGATCTCATCCTGTCCCTTATCACTATTGATATATTTTTCTTCATCGGGATCAGAAATGAAACCAATTTCTACAAGGATGCTGGGCATACCAGTCGCTTGTAAGACCCAGATACCTTTATCATTTCTTTGTTTAACTCCACGGCTTGTACGACCAGTTGCTATAAATTCTTTTTCTACCATCTCGGCAAGGTTATAACTCTTGCGGAAATACTGCTGCGCATAAATAAGCATTCTTGCTTTTTCTGTTGGATCAGAAGGATCAGGAAGCTCAAGCATTGATGCATTCCCGGTGGAATCAATTTCACCGTAATATTCCGTCTTATTAATTGAGTTCACCTTTGCTTCGGCTTTACTTACTGCCCAGATATATGTTTCTGTTCCATTAGCAGGATTCGGTGTAGTCCAATGACGATACTGCGGTACTTTTTTAGTAACCTTTCTCTTCTTCTTTCCTTTGCCTACCCAGACTTGTGTATTCTTATAGCCCGTAAGTTCGCGGTGAGGAATATCAGGAGCAGAATTGCAATGCACAGCAATGAATAGATCGCCTCCGGATGAATTGGCGAGATCAGCTCGATAATGTAATCCTTCGTCTTTTGTTCTTTTATTTCCCGGCATGATATCAGTCGTGCGGGTATAGATGATCTTTATATCCGGAAATTCTCTTTCGATCGCTTTTCCAAGTTTGAGAGAAACTGAAAGACTAACATCTGCTTCATTGGAGAAATTACCTCTTGCACCGCCATCAAATCCACCGTGACCCGGATCAATGATTAATGTTCTTATTGTTGCTTTCGGAGTAGGAGCAGGAGCAGGATTTTTCCTGGTAAATGAGAACAGGATTACGGGAACACTAATGATAATGGCAATGACGATGGTCCGTTTCAACATGGTTTTTCCGGTTTTAATGGGTTATTCGGAATCTTCACAAATTGTTTACTTTCAAATCATTTACTTTTGCCTCAACCGTATGAAGCAACTGCGCAAATCTACTTCAAAAAAATTTTTTTTCGCAATATCTGCTTTAGCTCTTTGTTGCACCTTAACGCTGATTGCTAACGCGCAGGTACCGACACGGCCGGATTTTATCAGACCCTTAACAAACGCTGATACAGTTAAACCCCGGGCAAACAGAGATACAACTTCACGTCTTGGTATTAATGCATCCGACACTTCACGTCTTCCTAATGACACCGGCCGTCGCCAAAGGGTTGACACGTTTTCTCTAAAACTTTCTAAAGATACGCTCGACGCGCCAGTAAATTACGAAGCTGAAGATTCTGCTGTGGTTCTTGTACTCGATAAGAAAATCCTACTATACGGAAAAACGAAAACTACTTACAAAGACATTGAACTAACTGCACCGATAGTCGAGATGGATCAGCAATCGAGTATGCTCACTGCATATAACAAGCGAGATAGTCTCGGCGATGTTATTGAAGAAGCTCACTTCACCCAGGGAGAAAATGCATTCACCAGTGATACCATCCGGTACAATTTTAAAAGTCAGAAAGGCTTAACGAAAAATACGATCACGCAATCAGGCGAGATGTATGTGCATGGAGAAAAAGCAAAGAAGGTCGGCGAGGTCACATATGTGCAAGGTGGATTATTTACTACTTGTAATCTTGACGTACCACACTTCGCGTTTCGCACCAATAAACTCAAAGTGGTTAACCAAAAAGTTGCGGTATCAGGTCCGATGCACCCCGAATTTGAGGGCGTTCCCGTTCCGGTATATTTACCGTTTGGGTTTTTTCCATTAAGCCAGGGAAGGCATTCTGGTTTTTTACCGCCACGGTTTGCACAAAATGAAGAATTTGGTCTCGGACTTGAAGGTATTGGCTATTACAAAGTGATCAGCGATTACTGGGATACGAAAGTATACGGCAACATTTACTCATATGGTGGATGGTCAGCGAATTTCAACCCGACATACCGCAAAAGATATCGCTATAGTGGTTCATTGAATTTCGGAATACAAAACACGAAGATGAACTTCAAAGGTGACCCGGATTATTTTGTAAATAAGAGTTACTCCCTGATGTGGAGTCACGTTGCCGATAGTCGTGCACGACCCGGTACATCGTTTTCAGCGAATGTGAATGCAAGCTCTACAAGTTATAATCGGTATGTTCCAAATGATCCTCAGATCAACTACCAGAATTTGCTTGGTTCGTCGATCACTTATGCAAAGTCGTGGGCCGATAGACCGTACAATTTAACTATCAGTGCGAACCACAACCAAAATAATGAGACCGGATTAGTTAACCTTAATCTACCTGACGTTGGATTCACTGTAAACACGCTTTATCCTTTTGAAAGAAAGGATCCCGTTGGAGCAAAAAGATGGTATGAGCAATTAGGTATTGGTTACAATGGCAGCTTCCGTAACCAGGTTGCTTTCTATGATTCGGCATTTAAGATGAAGCAGCTTATTGACACGCTGCAATGGGGTGCGCAACATAATATACCAATCACGTTGTCGCTACCACCAATACTTGGCGGCGCAGTTGTTGTATCACCAAGCGTTTCCTATTCGCAGGTTTGGATTGCACAAAAGTTTCACCGTATCTGGAATGATGGCGCGAAGAAAGTTGATACCAGCATCACGAAAGGATTTTTTATCGATCAGCAGGCATCTTTTGGTATGAGCTTTAACACAGCAATATTCGGTACGTATCAATTCAAGAACTCGCGTGTCCTGGGGATTCGTCACGTAATGCGGCCTTCAATAAGCGCAAACTACAAACCCGATCTGTCACGCAGGCATTTCTACTCCACGAGGGTCGACACTAGTGGCTATATAGTCCGCTTCTCTGAATTCGAAGGAGCATTGTTCCCGGGATATTCCGAAGGAGAATATGGTGGGCTAAGTTTTCAACTCGACAATACCCTCGAAATGAAAAAGCGATCTAAAAAAGATACAAGTGCCGATGGCATTAAGAAAATACACCTCATCGATGGGTTTGGCTTTAATACATCGTACAACTTTTTCGCCGACTCAATGAAATTGTCACCATTCCAGTTTTATTTCCGTACCAATTTGTTGGAGAAGATCAATATTAGTGCGAATATGACCCTGGATCCGTATCAAACTGATAATCGTGGACGCGATATTGCGAAATATGCCTGGAGCGATGGAAAATTTGATCTTGGAAGAATTACTACGGGAAGCATCACAGCATCGACGAGTTTCAAAAGCAAGCCAAAGGATGAGGAAAAAGAAAAACAAAAGCAGGACCAGATAAGAAACCTTCGAAACGATCCGGCGCTAATTGCGGATCAACAACGCCTGCTCGATTATATGCGACAGAATCCTTCCGAATTTGTTGATTTTAATATTCCTTGGTCGGTAAGTATTTCGTATTCGCTTTACTTCCGTGAGCAATTCAAAGAAGATTATAGTGGTTTTGAAAAAATATTTACTTCGAGCGCCAGCTTCAATGGAAGTTTCAACCTGACACCAAAATGGAATTTCAGCCTGCAGGGTTATTATGATTTTGATACAAAAATGTTGCAGACACTCCAGATGTCAGTATCAAGAGAAATGCATTGCTGGCAGATGTCCATCAATGTTGCACCGGTCAGCCCTTACCGTTATTTCAATATTACCATCAGTCCAAAAGCAGGGGTGTTGCAGGATCTTCGAATCAACCGCACACGGTCATTTTACACAGGATATTGAGAATTCAAAACTTTTAATTCAGAATTCAGAATCCAGAATTCAGAGTTGGTGGTTTATGATTTGGACATTCTTTCTGCCTAATGCATAGGATAATTTACCCACATTATACTGCGACTCTGGATTCTGAATTCTGAATTTTGAATTCTAAGTTCTGAATTGCGAGTTATGAGTTGTTGACGTAATACGCCTCCATCACCTGGTGCGTTTTTTCTTTTAATTGATCCAATGATAAAGAACCGGGTTGAATGGGTTCGAGAAATTCCATCCTAATCTTTACCGGCCAAAAGAAAAAGCCTTTGCCGTGAGGTAAAGCTTTCGCTGTATTGAAGATGACTGCCGGGAGTATTTCTTTTCCAGTGTCTATTGCGAGTCTGAATGCGCCATTGTGAAACGGCTGTAAAGGTGCGATCGTCTTATTGCGTGTTCCTTCAGGATAAATGCACATATGCATTCCCATCTGGAGGACGTCTTTCATTTTTATGTAACTGTTCTTACGACTTTCTTCATTTTTACGATCGACGAGGACGCTTCCTCTTTGATAAATGAGGCCGAACAACGGAATCTTTGCCATTTCAATCTTGGCGATTGTTTTATTTGGACCGGGAATAAATGGCGTCGTGAGCGGTACATCCATAAATGAATTGTGATTGCACACGACTATATAATTCTGTCCTTTCTTAAAATGATCTTTTCCTTTTAATTGTATGCGAATGCCGCTAAGAAAAAGAAAAATGCTCATCCATATCCGCGAGATAATTTGAAATAACCGTGTGCGTTTTGGTTCTTTCCATAAACCGACAGCCCAAATAGGAATAAAGAAGATAAGCATAGTGACCAGGAAAACTATTAATGCCCAAGTCGCGAAGATTTTTCCTAAAATATTTTTTACCATTTGATTCAGTATTCGTTGAGCATCTTAATCCATGTCTTTAAAAATCGTTTCCTTCAATCCCGGCCATTCCGCTTTTACTACACTATAAAATATTGAGTCGCGCCGCCGGTTATTCCACATCGTCATATGGCTTCGTAAAACACCTTCTTCAATACCGCCGACATTTTGAAGTCCCTTTCTTGCGCGTGCATTGAGGACATCCGTTTTGAATTCCACGCGCTCAAATTTCAATTCTTCGAATGCATATTTCATCATCGCATACTTGGCATGGCGATTTAGGCCCGTGCTTCGAAAATCTTTTCCAAGCCAGCTCCACCCAATCTCCGCGCGAAGATCGCCAAATGCAATATTACCGAGACTGCTGCTACCACCGATTTTTCCGGACTCTTTGTCAATGATTGTAAAAGGTCTTCGTGTATTTTCTGCCTTATGAGCAAATGCAATCTCGAACCAGCGTTGCAACTGTTTTTCGTCAGCAAGATTCAATGAAAAATATTGCCACATATCCAGGTCTTGTTTTGCTAATCGCAAAAATTCGGGATAATCGCTTACTGCAACCGGTCGCAGTATTGCTTTCTTAGTCTCTAACATGAGATCCGTTGGTATCATGGTGGAAATTTGATTCGCAAAAGTAATCGGATTCGTGTTCTCTTCTTACAATTGCCAGTCTACGGGATCAATTCCTTTGCTGATGAGCCAGGCATTAGCTTTCGAAAAATGTTTACAGCCGAAGAATCCGCCGTGCGCTGAAAGAGGAGAGGGGTGAACGGAACGAAGGATAAGATGTTTCGATTCATCAATCAATATTCTTTTTTCCTGCGCAAATTTCCCCCAAAGCATAAAGACAACATGGGCTTTTGTGTCAGATATTTTTTTTATGACTGCATTAGTAAATTCAGCCCATCCAATTTTCGCATGGCTCATTGGTTCGCCCGACCGTACCGTAAGTGATGCGTTTAATAAGAATACGCCTTGTTCTGCCCAGCGTGTAAGATTGCCATGCGTCGGCATGTTTATTCCTATATCGTCATTCAACTCTTTAAGAATATTGATAAGCGAAGGAGGTTGCGGAACTCCATTTGGTACGGAAAACGAAAGTCCATGCGCCTGCCCGGGCCCATGATAGGGATCCTGGCCAAGTATCACGACTTTAATTTTATCAACAGGAGTTGTATTGAATGCATTAAAAATTAACGGGCCGGGGGGAAAGATGGATTTGCCCTGTGATTTTTCTGTTTTAAGATGAACAGGAATTTGTTGGAAATATGGTTTTGAAAATTCACTCTTCAATAATTGCTTCCAGGAAGATTCGATCTTAACGTCCATTTTAAAGTCAAAAGTTTAATCCCGATAGTACCATCGGGGCAAAAGTAAATCCCGATAGCCATCAGGGCATCGGGATTGAATTCCCTCTCTCGCGACAATATCGTTGAAGCGTTTCAAATAATTCATTTATCGTGTCAATGGTTGTATAAATATTCACGGGGTTAATCCGAAACCAGGTTTTTCCTTTCATCGAAGTAGTCGCAAACCAAAACTTTCCTTCGCTTTCTATTTTCGCTGCGACTTCGTGATGCAGCTTAGCGAGTTGTTCATCGCTCAACTTATCATTTTTATAGCGAATGCAAACCGCTGACATCTTCGGTTCTGTTGCTGATTCGAAATCAGGACTATTAATTGCGAGAGCATGGAGATGTTTAGCCTGCGAAACATTTCCATCTACCCAATCCCCAATTTGTGTTTTTCCATAATGATGAAAACTCACCCATACTTTGAGGCTGCGGAAGCGTTTGCTTTGCTCAAACCCGTTTACAAAAAACTGGTAACGCTCATTCTTTTTCCCGCTTTGGTCAGTAAGGTAAGCATGCAGGATACCAAATGAAGCTGTGAGCCGACTGTGATCTTTTACAAGAATTGCACCCGCGTCTAATGGAGCATAAAACCATTTATGTGGATCGATGGTAACTGAATCGGCAAGAGCAAGGCCTTTCAATGCATTGGGATGTTTGCGGCTTAACAACATTCCGCCGCCGTATGCCGCATCAACGTGTAACCAGCATTTTTCGCGAACAGCAATGGCATGAAGTTTTTCCAAATCATCAACAGCTCCCAGGTTGGTCGTACCTGCAAGGCCGATGATACAAAGTGGGCGAATGCCTTTTGCTTTATCAGCTTTCAATGCTTCCTCAAGTGCATCGATTCGTACTTCATATCGCTCATTCGTGGGAAGTGTGCGCAGATTATCGCGCCCGACGCCGATTGCATCGACCGATTTGTCTATTGAAACATGTCTTTCCTCCGAAACATAGATCGCATATTCACCACGCAATCCTTTACGCTGTGCTTCATCGCCAGTTGACCAATCTCTTGCAAGCTTCAATCCGATAAAGTTTGCGGTCATGCCGCCACTTGTAAGATTACCGCCGCCTTTTTCATCATAGCCAATAAGATCATTCAGCCATCGAATAACTCGCAGTTCCATTGCGGTTGCAGATGGGCCAATGGAATAAGCACCAAGATTCTGATTAAGCGAAGCAGCTAAAAAATCAGCGAGTATACCTGCAGGATTTGGAGAAGGAGTGATCAACCCCATATAGCCGCGGTGACTGACATGCGTGCAGTACGGAATAAGTTTTTCATCAAGTATCTTTTGAATTGTTGAGAGACTCTTTGGATCATCGGGAATGCCTTCGTCGAAAAGTTTGTTTAAAAACTCGGGCTCGGCGTCAGCAAACAAAGGTTTATCCTGTACATTTTGGAGATAATCGGCTATATAGTCTACCCATTGGTGTCCAGCCTCGCGAAAAGAAGTGTAGTCCATGTTGCGAAGCTAATCGAATATCCAGTATTTAGTATTCAGCATCCGCAATCCATTTTTAAATCTCCAGTCTTTCCAACACCATTAGCGCTTCAATGAATTTGTTGTATGCGCTTTGCCATTCTTCACTGGCTTTCACGAGTTCTTTATGTTCGTTGTTTTGTTCTTTGTGTTCTTTGGATTGGAGATATTCTTCAAACAGTTTAAGTGATTCCTTATTCAGGTTCTCTAATTTTTGTTTGTGATCCATAGTGGTGTTTTTAAAATGTGCCGCAATTATCAGACCGTTAATCATGGTGTCGTTGCCCACCAGTCATTCCCAAACGGATCGTGGAAGCCGCAAGTATAACCATAAGGTTGTTGGCCTGGTTCCATGATTGATGATGCGCCTGCGGTCAATGCTTTTTTATAAGTAGCATCGGCATCGTCAACATAAATAAATATACCCGCCGGCCGTGATGGAAATTGATCCGTAACATCAGCGAACATAATTACACTATCGGCAATTCTTACTTCACCATGCATAATAACGCCTTCACTGCGGAGTACAACTCTTTGTTCCGTGGCATCGAATACTTGCTTCATGAACTCTAAAAAACGGTAAGCTTCCGGGATGATCAGGTATGGCATCAGGCGATTGTATTCGGAAGGAATTTTCATGATTTTAGTTTTGTAAAAGGTAAATCATAATATCGAAACTGCGTGAGAAAATGAGTGAGCTCTTTCGTTCAACTTCCGTTACTAATTCATAGATTTGGTAGAGCATCTTTACCTTAAAACAAACTATATGCATAACAAGATTGCCATAATATTACCAGCTTTAATTACGATTGCCTCTTTTGCAAACTGCCAGAATGATCCTGCCGCAACCGAAGTGTGGACGCCTGTTCCAAAAGTTGTAACTCCTGGTGCAACCAATAGTGATGCACCATCAGATGCGATCGTCCTCTTTAATGGATCAAATCTCAACGAATGGGTTTCTACAAAAGATGGTACCACGGAAGCAAAATGGACTGTTGGCGATGGAGCGATGACCGTGAAAAAAGGAACCGGCAATATCCAGACGAAAAGAAATTTTACCGATTATCAATTACACATTGAGTGGCGCATTCCAGCAAATATCACGGGATCTGGACAGGCGCGGGGTAACAGTGGCGTGTTCCTGGCTGCTACAGGTCCTGGCGATGAAGGTTATGAAATACAAGTGCTCGATTGTTACAATAACACGACATATGTGAACGGGCAAACAGCAAGCATTTACAAACAATCAATCCCTTTAGCAAATGCGTGTAAAAAGCCGGGTGAATGGCAAACCTATGATATCATCTGGACGGCACCACGTTTCAATGATGATGGAACAGTAAAATCTCCGGCAAGAATTACGGCTATACATAATGGCGTTCTTGTTCAAAATAATTTTGAAGTAAAAGGCATCACGAAATATATAGGCGCTCCGAATTATAAGAAACATGGACCCGCGCCGATTAAGCTACAGGATCATGGCGATCCGAGTGAACCGATTAGTTTTAGGAATATTTGGGTGAGGGAATTATGAGTTATGCCGCGCCTTCGGCAAGCCTTGCGCCACCGCTAAAGCTAATGCGGCACGCGGTTGGCGGCCGAAGGAATTATGAATTATGAATGGTGTCCTAACTGGAGAATTGTCCGACAGGACTATTCGCTCAACACAACCTGTCTGTTCAAATTTTTTAGTCTTGATTTTCGCACGCAGCTCCTATGGAGCTGATAACGCTCGTGGTCGTTACTGCTACAAACACGCCACCCCTACGGGGTACATCTGTCGCAAAAGCTTTCAAATAATGATATAGAGGAACGCGAAACCTTGTACGCGTCCATTGCGCTCCGGAGGAGCATCGTGTTTGTAGCAAGAATTCCGAAATGAAAATCGGCTCCATAGGAGCCGCGGTAAGGTCATTTTCGCTTTTTCTTTAGGCGGGCTTCGACAGTGCCCCGTCTTTTTTTCCAGCGCGATAACGGGCCGGGCTCGTATACTTTGTTTCCTTTTTTGTCAGCCAGGCCGGTTGCTTTTAATAATGCCGCGCTCAGGTCTTTGATCTTTTTACCGGGCGGATCATGTTTTTTATTGTAATTGTCCTCGAATGCGCTGATGCCGGCATCAATCACGCTTAGTTCTCTTTTATACTCCTTTAACTGTCGGTAGATCTTCATCGCCTTATCATATCCCTTTTCATTCAGCGGATGTTCTTTCACCAATTCTTCATATGCTTCGGCGGCTTCCATAAGTTCGCCTTCGCGTTCATGCGCGATCGCAATATCAAGCCATCCCTCACCGGTATGCGAGCTTTCTTTTCGCCCTATTTCTTTTTTACTGTGAACGACTTTCATCTGGGATATACTTTGACAGGATTGAGCTCACTCGTTCACGAATCGTATCCGGGCAATTCGTGTTAAACAATACATGGACAGGATCGATGTCGAAATGGTAGCACTGGCTGGGTCGAAGGCTCACCCCGTCGACATCTATCGTTTCGTTATCAAGCGCTGATAATTCAGCCATCAGGTTATCGATGATTTTGTCATCAAATGGCGGATGGGAGTTTGTATGTTGATGTTCCATAATTATATTTCACCAAATGTTGCATAAAATATGCCATAGGAGAATCACGCCTCCACCTATTTCAGAATTCGCCGCCGTGTGGAGCTTTTCCCGCGTAGCTATGATTAAAATGTTAGATCGTGGTCAATGTTTTTCTATAAAAACTGCATTACCACCGCGAGATAATAGTATATTCAGAACAGAAATAGGTCGCGATTCTTCGATTTGTCCAAAAAAAGCCGCCGTTTATGCGACAGACAGGCACCTCAGTTTTCGCTTTATTTATCAGCTTTGCAATAACTATTGCCGCCTTTGCACAAAACGCCGAACCTTATAAACTTTCGGATAAAAAATCGTTAGAAGCTTTCCTCGATTCAATGTTTTTGAAAGAAATGGACAAAAGCAAACTGCCAGGTGCGGTTATTAGCATTGTCCACGATGGAAAAATAATTTTTTCAAAAGGTTATGGCTATGCAAACGTCGATACTAAAGTTCCTGTCGATCCTGCAAAAACAATTTTTCGTATTGGGTCTATCACGAAAGTTTTTACCGCGCTTGCTACACTTCAACTCGCAGATAAAGGTTCGATACGATTAGATGACGATGTCAATAATTATCTAAAGGAGTTTAAAGTCCCAAACACTTATTCCCGACCCGTAAAAATTTCGGATCTCTTAACGCATAGTGGAGGATTCGATGAAATCAGCAAAGGCCGAAAGGTATATTCGGAAAGTCAACTCACGCCATTAAATACTTTTTTATCGGACCGGCTTGTTAGAATTCGGCCTGCAGGCGAAGTAAGCAGCTATAATACATATGGTATGACGCTGGCGGGATATATCGTTGAGCAGGTATCCGGAATGTCGTTGAAGGATTATTTCAGGAAACAAATATTCGATCGCCTGGATATGCAATCTTCCTCATTGGGTACAATACCTCAGTCACAGATTCCAAATTTTGCAAAAGGATATGAATATTCAAAACAAAGTGGTTATACACCATTACCCTTCGTGTGGTTTAATACTTACCCGGCGTCAGACATTAATAGCACGGCAACTGATATGGCTCATTTCATGATTGCGCTGCTTGACGAAGGAAAATACAGGCATCAAAAAATCCTGAGTAAAAAGATGCAGGCTGAAATGCTTCACCAGCAACAGACAAATCACCCTGGCGTTCCGGGTTGGACATATGGACTACAGGAATCGCGAAAACTTAATGGCGAGGCAGGCCTCGAGCATGGTGGAAGTATGGATGATGGTTTTTCAAGTTTAATGTATCTAATGCCCGACCACGACATTGGAATTTTCATTGCAGCAACAAGAGAGTCGACAAATATTTATGACGTAGTAAAAGAAGCATTCATCAGGCGATTCTTTCCAATGAAAAATCCGCCTTTACTCATTCAACCTCCTGAAGAATTAAAAAAAGACCTGGAGCGCTTTGCAGGAAGTTATCGTTGGGATCCTTATTGTCATAGTTGTGCTGATTCATCCGCATATTATGCCCAATCGTTCAAAGTTGTTGCCACAACAGATGGATTGCTTTCATTCTGGTCGGGCAAATGGGCGCAGGTAAAGCCGTTATTATTTCAACTAGTCGATGGCCAGTTAGCCGGCCAGGTATATGTGGCATTTAGGGAAGACGGCGACAAAAAAATCACACATCTTTTCCTGGGCGGCCCATGGACTTATGAAAAGTACAACCCACAGAAATGAAACACGTGAAATCTCTATGCCCGTAAACTTTTTATTTTTCCAGGTTCTTCCGGCTTGCGATTATGCTGTTGTATGAACCACATGATAGTAAAGCTGGGAATAAAATCGGTTCCTGGTAGAAGCTCTTCAATGAAGTTTCCAATACCACCGAGTGCACCTTTCCATCCACCAAACGTGATGAAGAAAATAATGGCCGACATAGGAGCCCACACGATATCGGCAATCTCACCAATCACCGGAATGGCGTAGGTGCTGTAGCCGATAATATCCATGATAATGCAAAAAATCAACGACGGTCTTCTTTTCATTTCGACAATTTTGAAATAATAGACCAAATTTGCTGCCAACTAAGTCAAATCCGCGGTGACGAACTGCTCAGGGTTAAATTTTTACAGCTATTTTTGAGTTTCACCCCGTTTATGAAGGTTTTATCGCATATCATAGTAATGACTACGGCCTTTGCCGTGTTTAGTTGCAATTCAAAGAATACGCAACCTGATAAAGTTTCCGACGATTCAGTAACGGCTAAAAAAGAAAAAGATACTGTTCCCACCGAATCGAAGGAGATTATCAAAGACACCATTATCAATCTTGACTTTTCATCCGCGCAAACGCAGGAAGCAAAAGGAAGACTGGGCAAGCGCGGTCCGGATATCAGTTGCAATTTCACCATTAAGAAACCTGCTTCGATTATTGCCACAATAATTCCTGATAAAAGCGGTTGCAATATTCGCTTCAATCAAATCATTGCTCCCGGAAACAAAGCAGACGGACCTTTTGGAACCGAATTAAAATATGAACTCAAAACAAAAGGCAACTATCGCCTTATCATCGGTCACAACATGATGGCGGGTGACCCGGAAGTTTGTGATTTCACGATACGCGTTAAACTCAAATGATCATTGCTGCACTCCACTCGTCAATACTATTTGCATGAAAAAATTAGGTCTCGCTTTAATCGCATTCATATTTACCCAATCCTTATTTGCGCAAAACGATACAGTCGCATTATATAAAAAGATTTCCGTGATGATACCGATGCGTGATGGCATTAAGTTATTCACGGTTATCTATACGCCGGTTGGGTTTGATAAAAAAGTTCCCATCCTGCTTCGGCGCACGCCGTATGGTTCCGATGTCGATGTAAAAGATGATTCTTTAATCACCGCACAGTTTTTAGGAGCAAGGTATACGATGGCAAAAGAAGGATACATTTTTGTTGACCAGGATATACGTGGTAAATATAAAAGTGAAGGCAGGATGCAGATCCACCAGCCGCTCACGCATGCCACACAAAAAGGCACAGTCGATGAAAGCACGGACACATGGGATACGATCGACTGGCTTACCAAAAATGTGGCGGGAAACAATGGTAAGGCGGGCATATTCGGAATTTCTTATCCCGGCTGGCTGGCTCTTGTAGGATCCGTTGATCCGCATCCCGCATTGAAAGCTTCATCCGAACAAGCATGTATGGCCGATCTGTTTCTCGGTGACGATTTCCATCACAATGGCGCGTTTCGTTTGAGCTATGGGATGGAATATAGTTACGAACTGGAACACGATCCCACAACCGACAGCGACTTTCCATTTCCGCAGTATGATCTTTTCGAATGGTATATGCGGCTTGGTTCATTGAAGAATGTGAATGAAAAATATTTTCACAAAACGATTCCAACATGGAACAATTTTGTTGCGCATCCTAATTATGACGCATACTGGCAGAAAAACTCACCGTTGAGTTATGTTCAATACCCGCAGATTCCGCAATTGCATGTTGGCGGTTATTATGACCAGGAAGATATCAATGGACCGCAACTGATGTATAGCCACATGGAAAAGAAAGATTCTTCCAATCGCAATTACATCATACTTGGTCCATGGAATCATGGTGGATGGGCGAGGGGTAAAGCCGATAGTCTTGGCAAAATTTCGTTTCAGAGTAATACAGGTTATACTTTCCTTGAACTACAAAAGAAATGGTTTGACTATTGGTTAAAAGGAATAGGCGATGGAGAATTTGATGAAGCAACCTGTTTTCAAACGGGGTCAAACGAATGGAAAACATACAATGCATGGCCACCAAAGCCCGCGGTCGCAAAAAGGTTGTATGCACGCGAAGGAAACAAAGCGTCATTTAATAAACCAACTGCAGCTAAAGGTTATGTTTCGTTTATTAGTGATCCCGCTAAACCGGTACCATATCGTACGCTGCCAATAGAAGCGACATATGGAACAGGAAGCCGATGGAGACCGTGGCACATCGAAGACCAGCGTTTTATCTATGCTCGTCCAGATGTAATTAGTTTTACACTTGATTCACTCACGGAAGATTTAGCTGTCACTGGTAAGATAATTGCTCATCTTTTTGCAAGCACCAGCGCGAGTGATGCTGATTGGATAGTCAAACTGATCGATGTATATCCTGACGATTACAAAGAAAGCCTCCAGATGAGCGGATACCAACTGGCCGTCGCCATAGAAGTGTTCAGGGGGCGATTCCGGAAAAGTTTTTCCAATCCTTCACCGCTAACACCAAACAAACCTGAAGAATTCGTCATCGACCTGCACGATATTAATCATGTTTTTAAGAAAGGACATCGCATCATGATACAGGTACAAAGCACCTGGTTCCCTTTGATTGATCGTAATCCGCAGAAATATGTTCCCAATATTTTTGAGGCGAAAGAAACGGATTTCATCAAAGCAGAACACCGGGTATATTTTTCGGCTGCTTATCCAACATATATAGAGCTCCCGGTTTTCGAAGAATGATTATAGTAAGCGAAGGCGTTGATCTATCTCGCTAACTGCCAGCCTGCGCAATTGTTCATTTCCTTTGTCCATTACGTTTAATAACGTTTTGCATTCGAGATAGTACTTCTTTGCAAACTCCTTACCGCCATTGATAATGTCTTTGCTATTATCAATGATGTCGGCGTATTTGACTGTTTGCGCATCGCCACTGACTTTACTTAGCCGATCGGCTTCTTTATCTTTTCTTTTTTGACGGTTCCAATCGGGGCAATTCTCTTTCGTATAAATATCGGTGAGTTCGTCTACTATTCTGACGGTATTCATCGCAGCTTTTTGATCCATGATCTGCAAAAGGAAGTCCTGTATTTCTTCCTTTGTCGTTTCGGTGTCTTCGAGCACATCATGCAGGAGCGCCGCAGCGAGCATGGATTCGCCTTTACTATACGGCCTGCAGAGTTGCATCACCCGCAACGGATGCGCGATATATGGTTCCGGGGCAAATTTTCGCTGTTGATCACCGTGGGCGGCCTGGGCGAAAGCTTTTACTTTTTCAAGAACAGGCTCCATGCGTGGAAAATAGCAAACTTCAAGCCTATCGCGATATTGATACTAAAACATCCAACGCTGTTATCCTTTTATCCGGTAATAGAAAATGCAGCTTAAATAGAGTATTTTGTCGGGCATTTCACCACGTATGCCGAACATCTTTGCCCGTCATTTTCGAGTGTTGCTTGTCCCGTTCTTTCTTTTGTCATCTTCCGGGATGTATGCGCAACTATGTAACGGCAGTCTCGGCGATCCTGTTGTCAATATCACATTTGGTGGAAATGGTGCCAATGCACCAGTGTCGGCCCCGGGATATATGTTCACCGGCTCGTCTTGTCCTGATGATGGATACTATACTGTAACAAACATGACTTCGAGTTGCTTTGGTAATACATGGCATACCGTTTCATCGGATCATACGGGTGGGGGTAGTTTCATGCTGGTCAACGCTTCCTTTACACCCGGCGATTTTTTTGTCTCAACTGTGACGGATCTTTGCCCGAATACTACTTATGAGTTCGCATCATGGATCATGAATGTGATGAAACCAGATGGCATCAAACCCAATATCACATTCAGCATAGAAACGCCATCGGGTACAGTGCTAAAGACTTTCAACACCGGAAACATTCCGTCGTTGTCCGCACCTCAATGGAAGCAATATGGCTTCTTTTTCGTTACACCATCCGACAATGCAGTCATTGTATTGCGAATGACCAATAATGCTCCGGGTGGTTATGGAAATGATCTCGCGCTCGATGATATTACCTTTCGTCCGTGTGGTCCAATGATTAGTGCAAAGATCCAGGGTAATGCTAGCGACACTGTCAACATTTGTGAAGGAGTTTCGGGAAGATATACATTCAATTCAAACGTTTCGTCTGGTTATTCATCTCCCGTATATCAATGGCAGCAAAGCACCGATATGGGCGTTCACTGGACAGATATATCGGGAGCAACATCAACAAGCTATATATGTGTCGCTTCAAACACAGCAGGAAATTATTGGTATCGGCTTACAATCGCGGAAGCCGGCGCGATAGGAATAGCAGCATGTCGTATCGGATCAAATATCGTCGTAATAAATGTACATGCGAAACCAGTAGTGAATGCCGGTCCTGATCGTGTCATCCTACCGGGAATTACCGGCAATTCAGTAACGCTGAATGGTGAAGCAACAGGAGAGGGGCTGAGTTATTTGTGGTCGCCGGACATGTTTGTTGATGATGTTCATTCATTGACGCCAGAAGTATCGACGCCGTCTGAAATCAATTACACGCTTACTGCAACTTCAGCTTTCGGTTGTACTAATGAGGACAACGTTATTGTCAAAGTAGTAACAGGAATATATATTCCTTCGGCATTCACACCTAATAACGACGGCAAGAATGATAGCTGGACGATCCCGTTTCTCGATCCGACATTTCGCGCAACTGTCAATGTCTTTAATCGTTATGGCCAGGTAGTGTATCACTCAACTGCAGAAGTAGTAAACTGGAATGGGAAATTAAATGGCGTGGCGCAGGCTTCCGGGGTATATGTGTATGTGGTTACGTTTCCTTCATCGAAGATGAACCTGAAGGGAACGGTTGTGCTGATTCGATGATGCTTCAACTCGTGAATTATGCCGCGCCGTCGGCAAGCCTTGCGCCACCGCTAAAGCTAATGCGGCACGCGGTTGGCGGCCGATGGAATTATAAATTATGAATTATGAGTTGCAGTCTTTAAGAAGTCAAATACCGATGTCTTGTCGGGATTAACTTTTGTCTTTTCATTAAACCTTTTTATGAAAATTTACGGCAAACCAATCGACCAGGCTACGCGTTGCGTACACTACCATTCACCACTTGATGTGATTGCAATCAAATTCAAATGCTGTGACAGATATTATCCGTGTCACCAATGCCACGAAGAAGTTGCAGGCCATACAGCAGAAACCTGGAAGCGTGATGAATGGGATACAACCGCAGTACTCTGCGGAATATGCGAAACGGAATTAACCATCAATACCTATATGCAATCGGGTAATCATTGTCCGCACTGCCATACTTCTTTCAATCCGAATTGCGAGAAGCACTATCATTATTACTTTGAAGTGTAACTATGAACAACAATTATGAATTATGAATTATGAGTTAGGAATCGCAGTCTAATATTTGAGGCCGCGGTTCCTTCTAACTTTTCAACTTTCTTATTGCTCCGACTCGTGCGCCGCGTTTTGTAACAATATCGCCGCTGTTATTTACATAGCCGTGCGTCCCTTCACCATCGTAGATAACGTAAGGATAATCGTCATTATTAAGCTTTGCGAGTTTTCCTATAACCTGTAATTTGTCGTCTTCTACTTTTACGAGATTCAATCGTGTCGTTACATAATATGCGGTTTGCGGATCTGCATTGAAATGAACTGACGCGAGAATATATTTTGCTGGTAAAGCTGTGTTTTCATCTTCATCCATTTCAACGACCCTTGACCGCGGGGATGTTGCCGCCACAGCAGTATTATCTTCCTCGTCTTCATCAACCACACCGCCGGCATTTTTAAATCCTTTAGCAATAGAATGGATGCGATCTGCACGACCCGGATGAGTAGCTGTTGCTTCCGTTGTAGCAAGAAGGCTTATGGCAGCTTCGGCTTCATCGAGCGTTGCGCCCATTTTTTCCAAAACAAAACCGGAGAATTGATCAGCTTCAAGTTCTGTGGCCATCGGTTGTTTGCCTTTGTTTACCGAAGGCGAATACAAATGGTGACCGATCTCGTGTGCAAGTACGCTTATCGCGGACCATTTCGTACCGGTCGCTCTTGTCAGGAGATTAATAAAACGGGGATTGTATAAAATATAACGCTTTCCCTGGTGCACAACGGCCATTGCGTTCGGTACACGGGCTTCTGCTATTTTAAAATTTGCTTTTAGACCTGCCGCATCAACGATCTGCTTTGCCATTTTCGCTGCTTCATTGACCGAAGCAAACCCAGTAGTCAGATCAGTTGCGGAATTCCAGTCCTGCGCCATCAACGAAGTCCCAAGGAACAGCGCCAGGACGAACGAGAGGATTTTGTTTTTCATTAAGATATTGGTGCTTTGAGTGGGAGTTGTTGCAGATTTAATGCCAGCAGCTGTAAAGAAAAAGTCAAAAATAATTATGAATTATAAATTATGAATTATGAATGGGTGTCTAATATTTAAGGTCCTGCTTTTGTCCCGACGATAGAGTAGGGATTTGGCTTTTGAATTTGAATTCTAAATTTTTCGCAACTCATACGCGATAATAAGCAGTTCTTCCGATGCACCTTCTCCCACTGTCCTTGAAAAAATATCTTGCCTTACATTAAATCATAACCAACTATGAGACGATTCAAGAGGATATTAAAATGGACAGGCATTGTTCTGTTGTTTATCATCGCAGCATTTAGCATCACCACTGCGGCACGTCAAAACATGAAATACGAAGCTCCTTACCCGGACATCAAAGCTTCAACCGATACAGCTGTTATTAATCGCGGAAGACATCTTGTGTATACGCTGGCACATTGTAAAGACTGTCATTACAAAGGAAATTCCGATTCTTTGATCGCACTCGGGCAGGATGTACCCCTGACTGGCGGCGTGTTATTTGATTTACCTGTCGGAAAAGTGTATTCCAAAAACATCACGCCTGATTCAGCAACCGGCATTGGAAAATTTACGGATGCAGAGATAGCGAGAGCCTTACGTTACGGTGTTCACCCAAATGGTACGGCGGTATTTGATTTCATGCCATTTCATAATACAACCGATGAAGATCTAACAGCAATCATTTCATTCTTACGTTCTCAAAAACCGGTGCGGAACCAGGTGCCGGATCATAAATTAAATGTTCTTGGTTACGTTGTAAAAGCATATATGGTAAAACCAGTCGGTCCTGACGGCGAAGTACCGAAAGCAATACCCCGCGATACGACCGCCAACTATGGAAAGTATCTCGCATTACATGTATCGGAGTGTAACGGATGTCATACAAAGCGTGATATGTCGGGCGGATACATTGGTGAGCCATTTGCTGGTGGTAACGAAATTGAAGGTTTAGTTACTCCCAATCTTACTCCTGACAGTACAAGCCGAATATATGGATGGAGCAGGGAAACTTTTATTAACCGTTTTCGTGCAGGAAGACTTAATCCGAAATCAGTGATGCCATGGAATTCTTTCAAGCGCATGTCTGACCAGGAACTGACAGCAATTTATAATTACCTGAAAACTGTGAAACCGGTCAAGAGTGTGCCGGAAACAAAATGACTAAAAACCGTCATTAATTATGAGTTATGAATTATGAATTATGAGTCGGCCTCCTATTATCAGACTGCCATTCATAATTCATAACTCATAATTATTTAGAAAAGTTCTACATCGCCAAGCACCGCGTTCACAGTGTATTCCGAGTTTTCGTATTTGATCTCGGCATAAATAATGCAGTCAGTACCAGGAACCGAAAATCTTGTGCGAGTGGTTTGCGATCTTGCGGCAGCACTTTTGATTCCAGATGGTATATTTTTATTTACGTGTGCTGAAGCGATATCGTTGCAGAGCCTGTCATATTGTTTTTTTGCTGCGTCGAAATTACTGCCTTTGTAAAGTGTAGCAATGTATGCAAGCGGCGCGTCCTCGTTTTCAATAACGGTATTTATGCTTACGCTTCCGGGGAAAGTGAGGAGGCTTTTTTCAACGATGTCCTCGCTGTCATCATTTTCTTCCAAATCCGAACCGCGAAAAGCAAAGAAGTTATTGCTGTAGTCATTCGTTATAAGATTCAATGCTTCTTCAACCGTTTTAGGTTTTTGATTAATGAGTGCGCCATTCTCGTCGGTAATTGCATTTACTGAAACAGCCCGGCCGTTACGGAAAACGCCTTTAATGGACTTTCCATTCTTGAAAATAATATAACCGGGTCCGCTATAAATTCCATCTTTAAATTCGCCAACATACAGCTCATTATATTTATTCGCGAACCAGCCTTTGCCGGTTAGAATTGAGCGATCCACTGCGCCACCATAATACACGGTCTTATCGACGAGGTCGATAGCAGTCGTATTGGCGCCATTTAGATAGTCATCGACAAAATTGCCTTCATTATAAAAATGCTTTAAGCGATAAAGCACGCCTGGTCCCGTAGCACCTTTTTCATTCATGCCGCCAAAATATCTTATCGAGTCTGAAACGAGAATTCCATTCGTCATGAAGCCTTTTTCAAAGCGGCCGAAATAACGAATTCTCTTGTTGAGATTAAAAAAGAAAGCAGTATCGCGCAGCCGGTTCTTGTCGGTCTTGTCAATCCCGCCCATGATGATCTGGTTGGGAGTCTGCTCGGCATAAAATGTTGGGTTTTTCAAAAAGCTTCCAAAGCTGGCTTTGCCGGCGCTTTGCCATTTACCATCTGCCCATGTTCCTTCAAATAATGTTTTTGTGTCAACCTCATATTGATAACCCGCTCCATTTTTTTTACTGTTGACGTATATATTATCTGCGAGTGTTTGCGCATTGCTTGCAACAAAAATACAGCGACCTTCAAAGGCATCATTTTTAAATTCACCTGTTAAAATTCCTTTGTCGCTATATATATATGAGCCGCGGCCATGCTTTTTGCCATCTACGTAGTAACCATAATATAGATCACCGTCTTTATTCAGTGATGTAGCCTTTCCGTTGAGCTTTCCATTTTTCCATTCTCCAGTCAGGAATGATCCATCGGAAAAAACCAGGGTTCCTTTGCCATTGTATTGTCCATTGGCGAAATTTCCGACATAACGCACGGCGTTGCCACTGTTGTAGATTGCTACCCCGACACCATTAGGCTGTTTGTTTTTTATTTCACCGATATAAGAAATAGGAACACCCCATCCGTCTTTTAGATTTTCAATTCGACCGGTCGTCTGGGAGAAAAGTTGAAGCACAATGAGGCAACAAAAGGGTAGAAGGAGAAGATTTCTCATGGTGGTTGTTTTGCGTCGCAAATTTGGCGCGAAAATATGTAATCGCAATACCAGAAAACACGTACTGCGCCAGTTTATTTACATGTCAGCGGGCTAAATTAAGAATTATGAATGATGAATATGTCCCGATCACTATCGGGATCAGCATCGGAATATTTTAGTTTGAGCATCCAAAAACTGAAGCCTCAAAACTAAAACTATTTTGGCTGGCGCATCATAAGTCTGTTGATAATTGCTTCAACATTTTTTGGTGATTGTACTTCTACGATATATGCATGTCGTAGATTACCGTTGAGCCATGTATTGCTGCCATCTGCAGCGACTATCATTTCACCTTTTACCAGTCGATACCATGGTTTGTATCCTTTAATTGCAATGAGCACTGCCGATTCATCCCAGCTCATTCGGCCCGCACTATCTTCTTTACTCATCGGAATGCAAATGCGAAATACATCTTTAACCGGGCTATTCACTATTGCTACGTTATTAATTAATGGCAAACCTGTGCGAATCTTCCAACCAATTTCTACACCAGTAAAAAGTATTGGCGTTTCCCAATTATCGAAAACATATTTCGAAGATGCTGCGTCCTGGTTCACGTTGAACTCACTTCCTGATGGAAAGCGTCCCGCCATGCACACAAGTTGTTTAACCTTGCGTTTTACAAGTGATTTGCCATCGAGCTTTGAATATTTATCAGGCTTCGATTGTAATAATGCAGAAAGATTGGTAAGGAAGCCAACGGTGATTATGTTAACGCTCTTGTCTTTTTGCGAGGCGAGCGCTTTCCGATAGACTTCAACAGCACCTGGTACCTCATCGTTCTTGTTAATGCCGTGAGGATACTTCAGTAAAATTGTATCGGTCCAGTGTTGTTTATCTTTTAATTCTAAAGCTTTGCCTTTGGGAACTCCAATTGGGATCGATGGGCGATTGAAATAAGAATTGAAGACATTGAACACGGCTGCAACTCCTTCATATTTTGTACTCGCTACTGTCGCAAGAATATTTGCGTAACCACTGTCAGCAAATGCATGCAACAATGTGATCGCGCCCACATCATCATAATCCGGTCCCATATCACTGTCGAAGATGACGGGAATGGCTTTACGATTCTGGGAACAAACCGTAAGAGAAGCAAGAAAAAGGGCAATATAAAAAGCGAAACGGGGCATGTCAATTAAATTCAAATCCCGCCGATACTGTCCATCGGCCGCCAACCGCGTGCCGCAGTAGCTTTAGCGGTGGCGCAAGGCTTGCCGACGGCGCAGCGGGACAAAGTTCAAATTAGTTTCATTTTGGCGGAACGCTCACGACTGTCCATCCTCCGTCGATGATCAGCGTTTGCCCGGTAATATGCCGTGAAGCAGGAGAAACCATGAACAAAGCTGCATTCGTAATATCATCGACGTTCGCTGGTTTTCCCACTGGCGTGATACGACTCCATGTTTTTTCATAGTCTTTATCTTCTCGTGTTCGTTCTGTAATGGTCGCGCCGGGTGCGATCGCATTGATTGAAATATTGAAAGGAGAAAGTTCAATCACGAGTGTCTTCGCCAGCATTTCTATCGCTGCTTTGCTCATACCATACGCCGCAAGGTCTTTATGCGCCTGGTGACCGGTGACCGATGACATAAGTAAAATGCTTCCACCGGCTTTCTGCTTCTTCATTTGTTTCGCTGCGGCCTGCGTAAGAAAAAATGTGCCACGCAAGTTTACATTCATTACCTGTTGAAATGCCTCGGCAGTGTAATTATAAAAATCACCAAACAATGTAACACCAGCATTTGCAACAATGATGTCGAGCCTTCCAAACTTTGCGATCGTTTCTTCCACCATTGTGTTTATGAAATCGACATCGCCGGCATCGCCGGAAATTGCATGACATCGTCCCAGCTCATTTATCGATCGCGCCGCTTCATTCAATCGTGATGCATCAATATCATTGATTATAACATTCGCACCCCGTATCGCTAATCCTTTCGCAATTGCAAAACCGATTCCCTGTCCCGCACCAGTTACCAGCGCTACATGATCATCAAAAATTCTTTCAGGCATGAAAAGGCTTTTGTCTAAGTTATGAATTATGCCCCGATAGCTATCGGGATATGAATTATAAATCGCTTTCAAAAATTCGAAAATGTAATCCATTTGAGTCACATCATTCACCATTCACCATTTACCATTCAACATCCAACATTATTTTTTCCTACCTTTAATTTCCCTCCGATAGTAGCTCCTCCCTTTGATGGCTTTTTATTTTACCCGACAAGAATTCACCATTAACCAAACCTTTTGCTATGAATTTTATTTCCACCATTCCATTCCTGGCAACTGCAATTGCCATTATTATCAGCTGGGCGCTGTTTGCTATCCTTTGCAGTCTCACGCATGAGGCGATCGCACAACTGCTGGCCGAACGGGGACGCTTCATGAAAAAGTACATGCTAAAGCAATTACAGGATCTTCCCAATGGCATTAACTGGGGATCTTTATTGTACCTGCACGGATCGGTTGATATTCTAACGAGGGCAGACAATAAGCCGACCAATAATATTTCGCCCGAGCTTTTTTCAAAAACGCTCATAGATGTTGTTGGTAGCTCACACCTCGTTCAAACGCGCATAACAGCGCTGAAAGAAATTGCATCAAATAATACTGCCGATACTTCGATTGAATCGGCAAACAATTATACCCACTCAGCTTTGTACAATTTCAAAGCTGCGGTGCAATTGCTTAAGCCCAGTGACCTGGTTGGATTTTTTACCCAATCACTTAAAGACGCGGAGTTGCGGGCCGACGTTAACATGGTTGCGGGTAAACTCCCAACTGAATCCGAAGTTTATAAATTACTTGCTGCAAATATCGAAAGCTGGTATAAAGAATTCAGTGATCGCTTATCGTTGTGGTATAAAAAATTTGTGCGTCAACGTCTCTTCATGATCGGTGTACTGCTGGGGATCATTGTGAATGTAGACAGTATCCAGTTGTTTAATTTTTATAAATCAAATCCCGATTCAAGAGCTGCGGTAATCAGTTATTACCAAAACAACGCGGACCAGTTATCAAGACTGGCGAACTCTACCGATTCAATGATAAGAAGGAGCGGAGCAGACACTAGCGGGCGTTTAACTGATACTGCTGCTCAACGAATGTACCGTGATTCTGTGTTGCAGGTATCGCGCAAATTCATTCAAAGCGCCGATAGCTTGCGCAAAGCCGCTAACCTTCCTGTAGGTTTTGATAATAGCATTTTTAAAACCTATAAACATGAACCCTGGAAATCCTGGGTGTGGAAACTAATCGGTATCGTTATTACTGGATTTGCGGCCAGTTTTGGTGCGCCTTTCTGGTTTGATATTTTACGAAAAGCAGTACGTTAACCAATCAACCTATTTCTATGCAATTCTATAATGCACACAGCCACGTTTTCACAATGCGCAATGCGCCGAAAAAATTCCTGCAGCTTTATCTTCCCAATTTCGCAGCGAACGCCATTGATACCATAACAAATAATAAAGCCGGATCTACCGCAATGAGTTTTCTCCTTTCAAAACTCGGCGGTAACTGGGGCAAGCGATACGCGAGCTTTTTAAGTATTGGAAAAAGCAAAGATCAGTTAAGCGTGTTTGAAACATTGCTTGCTCAATACAGTGACAATACAACGAAGTTCGTCGCGCTAAGTATGTACATGGAAAAATGTGGAGCAGATGTATCCGAATCGGGTTTTGAAGGGCAACTGGAAGAATTAATATTGGTAAAAAAACAATACCCCGACAACCTGCTAATCTTTATGGGTATCGATCCAAGATGGAAATATAGCGGCAAAGAATTGCGTCAAACAGTCGAACGTTATTTTCAGCAACGCGTACGCGTTTCATCTTTCAGAACGGTTTATCCTTTCGTTGGATTGAAAATCTATCCAAGCATGGGATTTTATGGTTTTGATGAAAAACTGAAAGAGACTTTTGAATGGGCGGCCGATAACGGGGTGCCGGTGCTTTCACATTGCAATTACCTCGGTGGAATTTTTAATAATGATACGAGCCATGTCAAGTCAAGCCTGAACCCAATGGATGTGTACTCCGGTAAATTGTATGCAGATAATTTCCCCGGAATCCATCCGCCAAGGTATCATGAAAATAAAAACTTCTTTAAAAAGTTATTGGGAACGCAGAAGAACGATGCCAACCTGAATACATGTTCTTATTTTCTCGAGCCTGCAGGTTTCAGGACGATGATTAATTATTTTGATAAGCGGCCGCGAAAATTGAAGTTATGCCTTGCGCATTTTGGAGGTGATGCTCATATACTCGATGAGTTTAATAGCAAACCCGCGAACAATCTTTTCGGAATGGTGCAACAGAATTGGTGCAGCCAGATTATAGACTTGATGAAAGAATACCCCGGCGTGTATACCGACATTTCCTATGCTGTATCGAATGAAAACATCCATAAACCGATCCTTGAAAAACATTTGAACGACCCGGCTTATGGTGATCGAATACTATTTGGAACGGATTTTTTCCTTACTGAACGCGAGATGCCGGAACGCAACGATTACGAAGTGTTCAGGGAAAAAGCTATGGCCAAACGGTTAACTAACTTCGACAATCGACTCGCCTGGGACCAGATTGCGTCGGTGAACACGGATAAGTTTTTGGCGAGTAAATATTATGATGGCACAAGCATATGAAAATGTTGGATGTTGAATGTTGGATGATGGGTTTCGAGCCTTAATTAATAGAAACAGTATGCTATTATCGAAAAAAGATTGGTCATTTTTCATTTGTATGATTTTCATTGCTGCTGCTTGCGGTGATCACAAGAAGTATGATTCGAACGAAGCAAATAGACTTTTGGAGCTAGAAAGAGAGGCGATACGCCGCGAATTTAAAAATGATACCGCATACCTATCGTCAATTATGGATTCCACTTTTATAGAACTTTCTGAGGGAAAAATTAAAAGAAAGCATGACGTCTTGAGAACGATCTTCCAGCAAAACGTGGATAACGCCAATAAGAAAATCTCAATGGACTCATTTATATTGGAAGAGCCGGTTGTTCATTTATACGACGATGCAGCTGTAGTAACATTCGTCATTCATACGTATAAAAAAAAGATTGACTCCCTATTTGAGCGGCGAACCCGGTTTTATGATTTATGGGTTCAAAGAAATGGGAAATGGAAAGCGGCAACCTGGCAGGCAACACCTTTGGAATTTTGAGTTATGAGTTATGAATTATGCCGCGCCTTCGGCAAGCCTTGCGCCACCGCTAAAGCTAATGCGGCACGCGGTTGGCGGCCGAAGGAATTATGAATCGCACCCTAATATTTCCAAAATGTAACCCATTTGAGTCATATCATTCATTGTTCCCATCCACCATGAATCCTTCTTTGCCTTCAAACCCAAAATTCTCGCTGCTGGTATTCCTAATAAGCCTGGTTATCCTCTTATATTTTGTCGTAGAAAAATTCGTTGTTGCTGATGTTTATAAAACTGCATTCGTAGGAGCCATTTATGAGATGTTGTGGCTGCCAATGCTGTTGCTATTAGTAATTGTTCCCGTTTGCAGCGTTTTAATTCTCCTAAACAAACAAAGTAAAAAAGGACTCGCGTTGATTTCATTTCTATTAAGTGTTGGTGCGATTGTAATCCTGTTTATATAAAATTCCGGGAACTGGAAGTTTTACATACAGCTTGGCGGGTCTACCAGATCGCGACTGATCATTATCTTTGCGCCATGAAAGAAGTTGTTATTGTCTCCGCCGTCCGTACGCCAATAGGCAGTTTTGGAGGTGCATTAAAAAGTTTATCAGCTACACAATTAGGCGCGATTGCCATTAAAGGCGCTTTGCAAAAAGCAGGTATTAAACCCGAACAGGTGCAGGATGTATTAATGGGTTGCGTGATCCAGGCAAATCTCGGCCAGGCACCCGCGCGACAGGCCGCGAAATTTGCAGGTTTACCCAATGAAGTGAATTGTACAACCGTAAATAAAGTTTGCGCGAGCGGTATGAAGGCAATTGCGCAGGGAGCGCAAAGCATTTTATTAGGCGACGCAGATATCGTTATTGCTGGCGGAATGGAAAGTATGAGCAATGTGCCTTTCTATGCCGACAGCACTCGCTGGGGTAATAAATATGGTAACACATCACTGATAGACGGCCTTGCGAAAGATGGATTAACGGACGTATACGATGGAAAAGCGATGGGCAACGCCGCCGAGCTTTGTGCAAAAGAATGTGGCATCAGTCGCGAAGACCAGGACAAGTTTGCAGTTGATAGTTATAAACGCAGCCAGGGCGCATGGGAAAAAGGTTGGTTTGCAAATGAAGTTATACCCGTAGATATCCCCCAACGCAAAGGTGATCCTATCACCATTGCAAAGGACGAAGAACCATTTAATGTGAAGTTTGATAAGATTCCAGGCCTGAGTCCTGCATTCATCAAAGACGGAACAGTGACTGCTGCTAATGCAAGCACGATGAATGATGGCGCTGCAGCATTAGTATTAATGAGCAAGGAAAAAGCCGATGAACTCGGCATTAGGGGAATTGCGCGCATTCGTTCTTATGCAGACGCAGAACAGGCGCCTGAATGGTTTACAACGACGCCGGCACTTGCCGTTCCAAAGGCCGTGAAGAAAGCGGGATTGAAAATGGAAGACATCAATTACTGGGAACTCAATGAAGCGTTCGCGGTTGTCGGTATTGAAAATACAAAACGCATGAAGCTCAATCCGGCAAAGGTGAATGTACATGGTGGTGCGGTATCGATTGGTCATCCACTCGGGGCCAGCGGTGCAAGGATCATTGTAACGCTCATCAATGTGTTGAAACAAAACAAAGCAAAGTACGGCGCAGCGGGTATTTGTAATGGGGGAGGTGGTGCATCTGCGATGGTCATTGAAAACATCGACTGAATTCAAAGTCGGCGTCTGAGTCAGGCAGAACCCTTAAACCATTAAACCTTTAAACGTTTTGTGCTTAATAGCTCATCAAAGTGCCTGATCCTACGACCTCATTATTCACATTAAACACTTTGTAACGCAACAAACCTTTCGCAGCCGCAATACCTTCGGTCGGCACGACATTCGAAGAAGTTGTCACTTTCGCTGTGAGTTCGCCAGTGTTTGTATAGAAATGAATGGTTAGCTTTTCATTGTTAGCGTTCTTGATAAACAAACCTTCACCTTTTTTCCATGGGCTTGGATACAAAGCAACGGGTGCTGCCTCAGTGTGAGCCTGAATTGCTACAACCTTTGAGTAGCTAACATTGCCTGTATTCTCGAATATTTTCAATCGGTAAAACGAACTTCCCTGGATCGGTGAATAGTCGTTGAATGAATATGCAGTTGCCAGTATATGATTTTTGCAAATGACAGTTCCGAAACTGGTAAAGTCAGTACCATTAGCTGATCGCTGTACTTCGAAACGGTCCATGTTAGTTTCTTCTGATGTAACCCAGTTCAGCCGCACCAGGTCATTTTTTGGAGTGGCTGTGAACGATGTCAGTTTTAAAGGAAGAGTTAGGTTGATCGAATAATAAACCGTAACGCGAATATTGTCGATACGGCCATTGGTTACTGTACCATCCACTGCACGTTGCGCCGATACGAGAGCACCGAAATCTGTCGCGTTAATTTCAGCCGGTGTCCATGTCTCGCCCCAAAGGTCACCATCACCTCCAAACGTGCGAACGATATCACTGATCTCGAAGTTTTCAGTCGAAGAATACATTGCGCCGGTTGAATGGTCGGTACCGGCAACATTGCCACCTTTAACTAAACGAATACTATAGTCTGCAGTGCTGGTATTGGGATCTGAACGCTCAACATCTACAGCAATACCTGTGATGTTTGCATTTGCGGGAAGGTTGAATCCGTAGTTAGTCGCTTCAAGATAATCGGTATAACTGCCGGAGCTTCCACTGATATCACCTGTTGTCGCGTATACATTATCGCTGGATCCTGCGTTGGAAACATTCGTCCAGGATTGTCTTGAACCATTAAGCGGGCGGATATTAAAACTAGCTGCAGATTTAGGACCTGCGACCTGGGCTAAAAGGCACGCGGACAGTGCAACACAGGTAGTGAGAAGTAATAGTTTTTTCATAGTGGTGGTTTGGTCTTTCAAAGGATACAACAAAATAAGAGAATTAAGAGCAAAACTTAGTAAAGATGACAGCTCAAAAATTTATTAATCAGTTTTAAACAGTATTATCACTTCGTATTTTTCCGTAAAATCATAAATTGTATGGCTTCGTTGTAGTTATTCAACTACATAACTCCGCTAAGCCGCGATGGTGGCTGATCTCAGCTTCCAAATCGTTTTCATTGAATTCAGATTTATGAACTCCAAATTCAGAGTGGCTGCTTATTTATTTGTAGGTATTATTCATAGGTCTCGACTTTAAATTTTGAGTTTGCACGCGGATGGTAAAGTGAGGCCTTAGGAGATGTACGAATAAAGCGCTTTGACCAAAGAGAAAATTTTACGAACAAATTTATTGAATCCAGGATTCTATATTTGATTCTTGTCCCGATTGTATCACCGGGATTTGATATTATGCGAACCCGAATTAAAATCTGCTGTATCTCTTCACTCGAGGAAGCGCAACTCGCCATTGCTTGTGGCGCGGATGCACTGGGATTGGTTGGGAAAATGCCGAGCGGACCCGGACCGATCTCAGATGAATTGATTGCAAGTATCGCCCGCACGATTCCACCACCTGTTGCCTCATTTTTACTTACAAGTGAACAATCACCGGAAGCAATCGTCAATCATGTAAAGCGAACCGGAGTCAATACAGTTCAAATCGTTGATGAACTTACCGGTGGAAACTATTTACACATAAAAAATGAATTGCCTTTTGTTAGAATTGTCCAGGTAATACATGTGCGTGATGAAAACGCAATAGCTGAAGCATTGTCCCTACAGAATTACGTTGATGCAATTTTGCTTGATAGCGGCGACCCGAAAGCAGCAATAAAAACATTAGGTGGAACTGGTAACGTACACAACTGGGATATTAGTCGCGAGCTTGTGAGGACGGTAAGCGTGCCTGTGTTTCTCGCCGGGGGATTGCGCGAAGGCAATGTAAAAGAAGCAATCGATAAAGTAAAACCGTTTGGTGTGGATCTTTGCAGCGGTGTTCGAACAAATGGTAAACTCGATGCAAACAAATTGAAATCTTTTGTATCAGCCGTTTGCTGATCGCTGCTTGATTGCCTGAATAATCTTTGCAGCATGCTCGCGTGAGTTCTCAATGAATAGACGATGAGTATTCATGCCACCACAGATAACACCAGCAAGAAAAATATTTTTTACACTCGTCTCATATGTGGCTTCATCAATCAAAGGCGCTTTTACGGCATCATCGGAAAGGCGAATTCCTATTTTTTGTAAGAAAGCAAGATTCGGCTGATACCCGGTCATAGCAATTACCCAGTCATTAGCTATGGTAAGCGTTTCATCGGGCGTTTCAATAACCACTTCTTGTGGGCGGATCTCTCTCACTGTTGAATGGAAATAAGCTTTGATCGACCCTTCTTTGATGCGATTGATAATATCCGGCCGTACCCAGTATTTAACACGTTCGCCAATTTGTCCTTGGCGGACCACCATAGTTACATCGGCACCTTTGCGCCAGGTTTCTAATGCAGCATCAACAGCAGAGTTCATGGCTCCAACCACGATCACTTTTTGAAAAGCATAAGCGTGCGGTTCTTTATAATAATGGGTGACTTTCGGTAATGATTCGCCAGGCACATTTAAAAGGTAGGGGATGTCATAAAACCCTGTAGCGATGACAATGTAAGATGCAGCATATCGGGCTTTCGTAGTTATTACTTCAAATGATGCTGATGAAACTTCTTTAACTTCTGTTACTTCTTCAAACAAATTAATATGGACCTGATGTGAAGCTGTGACGCGGCGATAATACTCCAATGCTTCAGCGCGGGTTGGCTTTGCATTATTGGATACGAAAGGAACACCGCCGATCTCGAGTCTTTCCGAAGTAGAGAAAAAGGTCATATTCACCGGGTAATTATAAAGTGAATTGACGAGGCATCCTTTCTCAAGTATTAAATATTCAATACCGTCTTTTTGTGCTTCAAGTGCACAGGCAAGCCCAATAGGACCGCCACCAACAATAATTAATGGAATGTTGCGAGAGGACATAAACAAATATACGACGTGACAAATGCTGGATACTGGATGCTAGATACTGGATCCTGGATGCTGGATACCCGGGCAGATAATTCAGATTGGGATGCCGGCTTTAACTTTTGTCCCGATAACTATCGGGATTTGATTTGCATCCGTTATTTTTGCCGTCTTTAAAAGAAAGGTATACAACATGGCAAGATCAATTGCATTCCGTGAAGCCCTGAGAGAGGCGATGACTGAAGAAATGAGAAGGGATGAACGTGTTTTTCTAATGGGTGAAGAAGTAGCAGAATACAATGGTGCTTACAAAGTGAGCCAGGGAATGCTCGCCGAATTCGGACCGAAAAGAGTGATCGATACTCCAATCTCTGAACTGGGTTTTGCCGCGGTTGGTGTGGGCGCTGCGCAAAATGGACTGCGGCCTGTTGTTGAATTCATGACCTGGAACTTCGCCGTACTGGCTTTAGATCAAATATTAAACACAGCTTCTAAGATGCTGGCGATGAGCGGTGGACAAATTTCCTGTCCGATCGTTTTTCGCGGACCAAATGGTTCTGCCGGCCAATTAGGCGCGCAGCACTCAACAGCATTTGAGTCTTACTATGCGAACATCCCGGGGATAAAAGTAGTGTCGCCAAGTAACGGTTATGACGCGAAAGGTTTGTTGAAACAGGCGATTCGCTATGAACAGGATCCCGTGATCTTCATGGAAAGTGAAGTGATGTATGGTGAAAAAAGTGATGTGCCAAGCGAAGAGTATTATATCGAGCTCGGGAAAGCGGATGTAAAAAAACCGGGCCGTGATGTGACGATTGTATCATTTAATAAAATGATGAAAGTTGCATTAGGCGCAGCTGCAGAGCTGGAAAAAGAAGACATCAGCGCCGAAGTAATCGATTTGCGCACGATTCGCCCGCTTGATTGGATGACCGTGCTTGAAAGCGTGAAGAAAACAAATCGCCTTATTATTATTGAAGAAGAATGGCCATTTGCTTCAGTATCATCTGAGCTTGCATATCGTATACAGAAAGAAGGATTCGATTATCTCGATGCACCAATCCGCCGCATCACTGCTGCAGATGCTCCTTTGCACTATGCACCAAACCTGGTTGCGGCTGCATTGCCTGACGTTCCTCGGACAGTAAAACTTGCAAAAGAAGTGCTTTACCAAAAGAAATAATTTGCACTATATAACTTCAACAGCCCGCCTGATACGAGTTCAGGCGGGCTGTTCTATTTTGTTGATAGTAAATTTACTAAAAAGAAATATTTAGCGTATTTGATGCAGCGTTTTGAGGGGAATTAGCAATCTTTGTAGTGGTTTTTCATAGGATATTGGATTTTAAAACGAGGCTGGATTTCTATCCTGGCCTCTTTGTTTTTATACCTATGCATGTTTGCAAATCATATTGGTTCAATTCTACCGCTGTTTCCTAATTAACTTCGCCTTTCCCTACTTTTGCAAACTAAACTCCGATGGCATGGCCGATATATTGATTATAGATGATGAAAAAGCGATTCGTAAGACTCTCACCGAGATCCTTTCGTTTGAAGGATACAAGATCGAAGAGGCCTCTGATGGCGAGGAAGGACTGAAAAAATTCAAGGATAAAACGTATGATGTTGTGCTGTGTGATATCAAGATGCCCAAGCTTGACGGAATCGAATTCCTGCAGAAAGCATCGGAAAGTAATGGCGACGTTCCCATCATTATGATTTCGGGCCACGGTAATATCGAAACTGCAGTAGAAGCGGTGAAGAAAGGAGCGTACGATTATATATCAAAACCACCAGATCTCAACCGGCTGCTTATCACGATCCGCAACGCGATGGAGAAAAACAGCCTGGTAACCGAAACAAAAACGCTAAAAAGAAAAGTTACGCGGGTACAGGAAATGGTTGGCGCTTCTGCCCCAATGAAGAAGATCAGGGAGACCATCGATAAAGTTGCCAGCACGGATGCGCGAATCCTTATTACTGGTGAAAATGGAGTCGGTAAAGAACTCGTTGCACGCTGGGTTCACGAAAAAAGTAATCGCGCAACAGGACCACTTGTAGAAGTGAATTGCGCAGCGATTCCAACTGAACTTATCGAAAGCGAACTTTTCGGACATGAAAAAGGTTCATTTACTTCAGCAATAAAACAACGCATTGGTAAATTCGAACAAGCCAATGGCGGTACATTATTTCTCGATGAAATCGGAGACATGAGCCTGAATGCACAAGCGAAAGTTCTTCGCGCATTGCAGGAAGGCAAGATCACACGGGTCGGCGCGGATAAAGACATTAATGTTGATGTTCGCGTGATCGCGGCAACTAATAAAGATCTATTGAAAGAAGTGGATGCAAAAACATTCCGCCTCGACCTTTACCATCGTCTCAGTGTAATCCTTATTCATGTGCCTTCACTCAATGAGCGTAAAGATGATATCCCGATGCTCGTTGACCAGTTTCTCGAAGATATATGTACAGACTATGGTATTGCAAAGAAGACAATGGATGAAGATGCGATTGCTCTTTTGCAGGAATATAACTGGACGGGTAATATTCGTGAATTGCGTAACGTAGTAGAGCGCCTGGTGATTCTTTCTGCCAAAGAAATTACAGAAGATGATGTGAAGAGCTATGTAATGCCACGCTAATGCGATTAAGCAAAACCATTCACCGGTTACTAATGTCCTTTCACCGTATTTTACAAAACTTTGCGACACATAATTTCCATCGGCGGTTTAATGCGATAATTTTGACCGCTCAAAACCACGGCACATGCCCATATATGATATATTGATCGTTTACCTGATCGGCACTTTACTTGTTTTCCTCCCTTCATTCGGATTAGCGCCGCTTTTCGTGAAAGCTGGTGTACCTGCATGGAAAGCTTATGTTCCTTTTTACAATACATGGGTAATCCAGGAAATTAATAATCGTCCGAGGCATTGGGTTTTCTGGCAGTTTATTCCTGTGGTCGGTTGGTTCATTACACCGGGTATATTCATAGAATTCGCAAAGGTGTTCGGTAGGTTTTCATTGCGCGAGCATACAGTGTGTGCGTTGTTGCCATTTATATATTTTCCCTGGCTGGCGAATAAAAAGGATGTAAAGTTTATCGGGCCGGAAGCGGTGAAGAAACACAAGAAAGCAAGTTGGCGCGAATGGGTGGACGCTGCGATTTTCGCTATCGTTGCCGCAACGCTTATCCGCACATTTATTTTTGAAGCATATACGATTCCATCGGGCTCAATGGAGAAGACATTGTTGATCCGTGATTTTCTATTTGTAAGCAAACTCAGTTACGGACCACGCATTCCTAATACACCATTATCGGTTCCATTTGTACATAATTATCTTCCTGTAACAAACGGCAAATCCTATTCCCGTGCAATCCAGCTTCCATATATACGCTGGTTTGCTGCTTCGCCAAAAAGGGGAGATGTAGTTGTATTTAATTTCCCTGCGGGTGATACCGTTATTCATGCAGATGGTTTCGAATCCGCAGATCCATATTATGCAATCAAGCGAAGAGCGGCTGCCGGTAGTTCGCGCGACAGGGAAATACTTGCAGATAATGAAAATTACCCGGTCGTTGTACATCCAGTAGACAAAACAGACAATTACATCAAGCGCTGCATTGGTGTGGCAGGTGATTCATTAATGATTCGCAACGGAACAGTATATATCAATGGAACGGCACAGCAGGTTCCGCCATATTCCGACAGGAATTACACTGTCACCGCAAAGCCAAATAGATTTCTCGATAAAGAATACCTTGAAGAACTCGGCATTCTTATTAATGAAACGGACAGGACTTCGGATCTTATGCAGGCAAATAATCCTTCGCAGTATATCATTAACCTTACAGAAAAAGAAAAAGGGATTCTTGAAAAATCAGAATTCGTTCAAAGTGTAGAACCTTATTATGAGAACAGGCCAGATCCGCTCAATATGTTTCCATATGATACAGCGCACAAGTGGTCGGTTGATGAATACGGCCCAATCTGGATACCGAAAAAAGGCGCGACTATCACGATAACACCAGAGAATTACCCGATATACGAAAGAGCTATTCGCGTCTATGAGAAGAATAACTTCTATGCGGATAACGGTAAATACTTCCTGAATGGAAACGAAACCACGACCTATACTTTTAAAATGGACTATTACTGGATGATGGGTGATAATCGCCAGGGTTCGCAGGATTCGCGTTTCTGGGGATTTGTACCCGAAGACCGGATCGTAGGTAAAGCGTGGATGATCTGGTTCAGTTGGGAGAAAGGGCCAAGATGGAAACGATTATTCAGAATGGTAAAATAAAACAATGCCCCTCTCGTGAGGGGTTTATTGTCTCTAATACTTTAGTATCTTTCCAATATGCAGGAACACAAATTCGAATTCGCATACGACGTATACAACGACATTTCAGAACTTACAAAATCAGACGCAGAATTGCTGGATAAGGCGAGAAAGATAACGCAGCAGGCATATGCGCCTTATTCAAATTTTTTTGTTGGCGCAGCAGCGAAAATAGCAAGCGGCGAAACCGTAACGGGTACCAACCAGGAGAACGCTTCCTTTCCTGTAGGCATTTGTGCTGAAAGATCATTGTTGGCTTCTGCTGCAGCCTTATTCCCCGGTAAAGCCATCGATACAATGGCTATCAGTTACCACAATCAAAATGCAAATACAGAAAGCGATCGACCGATATCACCCTGTGGCATGTGCCGCCAGGCCTTGCAGGAATATGAAACGCGGGGTAAACAACCGATACGTTTGATACTTGGTGGACAAACAGGAAAGATCATTGTCGTGAAAAGTGCTTCACAACTTTTGCCCTTTGCATTTACTCCGGAAGAATTATTGTAATTAGAAAAGTGTTTGCACGCCATGTGCAATTTTCATTTCGTGTTCGAGAAGCCATTGTTTTCTTCTCAGTCCACCACCATATCCGACAAGCGTCTTATCTGCACCAATTACCCGGTGACACGGGATAATGATTGCTACATTGTTCTTTCCATTTGCACTCGCAACTGCCCTCGAAGCTTTCGGATCACCGATCCTGATTGCTAATTCAACATAACTTATCGTTCGGCCAAAAGGAATAACTGCGAGTTCATTCCACACCCGTTGTTGAAATGGTGTTCCAGGTTGACTGACCGGTAATTCGAATACGCGTCTTTCACCATGAAAGTATTGAATCAGTTGCTCGATGCATTGTATGATCATCGGCGGCATATTCTTTTTGCCGCCTTCGCTTTTTTGTGTGACGTCATGATAACTTACTTCTGAAATATAATTTTCGGTGCCGCCGATCTTAAGCAAGCCGACGGGGGAGTGATAGTATGTTGTGAAGGTGTCAGACAAGGTGTACTAAATTACGGTTTTGCCAGATTCCCGGAAATTATGAATTATGAGTTATGAATTATAAATTATGAATGGGCTCCCGACGGCCGGGCCGACACTTTTGAATTTTTTGCTTTGACTTTTTAATTAACTTACTCCAAAACTCGCCATATGAATCCTAAAAAACAGTTTAGCGCTTCACGCCGAAAATTTATCAGGAATGCAGCCATCGTTGGTGGCAGCTATTTCATTGTACCAAGGCATGTACTTGGCCGTGGTTATATTGCTCCGAGTGATAAATTAAATATTGCGGGTATTGGCGCGGGTGGTAAAGGCGAAAGTGATCTTAATGAATTTTCAAAAAGCCCCAATGTAAATATCGTTGCGCTCTGCGACGTCGATGATCGCCAGGCAGCAAAATCAAGAGCGAAATTCGAAAAAGCGAAATACTATAAAGACTTCAGGGAAATGCTCGCAAAGGAAGGAAAGAATATCGATGCATGTTCTGTATCTACTCCTGATAACACACACGCTGTTGCAGCAATGGCGGCGATGCAGCTTGGAAAACATGTCTACGTACAAAAACCATTGACGCATGACATCTACGAAGCGCGTTTATTAACTGAATCAGCAAAAAAATATAAGGTAGTAGCGCAAATGGGAAACCAGGGTGCGAGTGGCGACGGCGTGAGACAAATGCAGGAATGGTATAATGCCGGAATAATTGGTGATGCACATTCAATTTATGTTTGGACAAATCGACCGGTGTGGCCGCAGGGATTTGGTAAACCAAAGACAACGGCACCGGTACCTGCAGAACTAAACTGGGATCTTTGGCTTGGCCCCGCAAGATGGGAAGAATATCGCGAAGGATATGTGCCATTCAACTGGAGAGGTTATTGGGATTATGGAACCGGTGCATTAGGAGATATGGGGTGTCATCTTATCGACCCTGCCTTTAAAACAGTCGGACTTGGTTATCCTACCGAAGTAGAATGCAGTGTCGCCGCGATCTATGAAAAAATGTGGAATGCATCTTATTATCCCGATAGTTGTCCCGCGGCTTCTTCAGTTAAATTAAAGTTCCCAGGCAAACCAGGTAAACCTGATGTAAAACTATACTGGATGGATGGCGGCATTCGTCCTGAACGACCGGAAGAACTTGAACCAAATGAAGTGATGGGCGATGATGATGGAAGCGGTGGAGTAATTATTGAAGGAACAAAAGGAAAAATGATATGCGGAACATATGGCAGCAACCCGAGGTTATTGCCGACTGCGAAATTTAAAGATGTCAATGTTCCAAAAACACTGGCTCGCGTTCCCGAGGGGCATTACCTGCAATGGGTAAATGCCTGCATCGCTGGCTACGGCAAAAAAGAATTGAGCTCTTCGTTTGATTATGCAGGACCATTAACGGAAACGATACTCATGGGTAATCTTGCTCTTCGCGCATGGAATGTAAAAACCGGAAATAATTTCGGTGGACGCAAAAAATTACTGTGGGACGCAAAAAATATGAAGATCACGAATTTTGATGAAGCGAATCAATTTGTGAAAAGGCAATACCGCGAAGGGTGGCAACTTTTAAAAGCATAGTATTCTATCGAAGATAACTTCGCAGCATCCACGCCATCTTCTCATGTTGTTTCAGAAGACCGGTTACAAAATCGGTGCTTCCCGCATCTTTGTATTTATCATCAAAATCCTTTACCAGTTTACGCAAACGAACTATGATCGTTTCATGATCACTCTCGAGGTTGGCGATTTGTGCAGCCTGGTCGGTAGGAGCAGGAGGTTCTTCCAGCGAAGCCAGCTTTAATAATTCCTTTAAACGTCCTTCGGCAAAATGCCCTATTGTACGTATACGCTCGGCAATCTCATCAATTATCTCTGCCAGTTCCGTGTATTGCGCTTCGTACAGCTTATGAAATTCCATGAAGCTCGGGCCTTCAATGCTCCAGTGATAATTGCGGGTTTTATTGTAAAGGACATGTTCGTCGGCAAGCAATTGATTCAATGCATTTGCCACCGCCTGGCGATTCTTTTCAGTAATGCCAATATTTACTTTCATAAAATAATTTGCAGCAAAGCTAGGGCATTGCAACTAATCGAGCAGTGAAGCGAGCTGGAGCAATTCTTTTTGCTTGTAGAGTTCTTTGTCTGACTCAAAACACTTGCTAAATTCTTCGAGGAGCTGGCGTATCACTTTCTTATTCGGCTGCGGCTTGAAATAAGCGCCAACTGGAGGTACAGCCACACGTTTGAAATAATTTTCTACGTCCTGGTGAGTGAAGACCTGCCCTGAAGTAGGATCGATGAAGAATTCTATTTTATGAAATGGATTGGGAAGATTTTCTTCTGAGTAGCCTGGTTTAAAATAAGCAACGATGAATTGTTTTGGAATGCTGATCGCTTTGACCGGTATATCCAATAGCTCACATAACATCAGGTAAAGAATTCCATTGCTTATTTGGTTGCCACGCTTTACTTCAAGCGTCTTATGCAATAGAAATTCATTTGGCTCTTTATAGTTGGTTTCATTTCCTTTCAAACCGTAATAGCTATAAAGAATACTGGTGACAATATTTATCTGTTCAAGTGGTGTGAGGTAGTTATTTAATTCGAGCCAGATGTTTCTCCGCACTTTTTCTATTTCCTGCAAAACGGGGGTAGTAGAAAGATCGGGATACTGGAATTTGCAGGCAAGTAAAGCGCCGAGCATCAGGTCGTGGTGACCGGATACATTCCACTGGCGAAAATCTTCTGTGAGGTCGCGGTAATGCAGGCGATGAATAAGGAGTTCGATCCTTTCTTGCGTTACTTCGTCGGGAGTTGTTTCCCAGAGATGTTCAAGATTCGGGATGATGGGCTTGCCGTAGTCGACGATCTTTTCAGAAACTGCGTTGAACACTTCTTCGTCGGGGTCGTCGATCAAATGAAACAATGCCGATATTTCCTTATTGTTTTCCATTGGTGGTGATTATCCTGCAATTTATGCAGGGGTCGATCAAACAAAATAGTTAAACTTTTCCACAGGTGGTAATATATCAAAGCCAGGATGAATCAAATCAAGTTATGTGCCGTAAAAGTACCTGAGGAAATTTTAAATTATGAGTTATGAATTATGAATTGCTGTCCGAAACTTTGTAGCCTCGTTCCTAGGCACACTGGCGTAGATTTCACGCAAAGGAACATAAGGAACAAAGTTTAATTGCACTCAGCTTTCTTGGCGTCTTAGCCCCTTTGCCTCTTTGCGTGAAATCTACGCAAGGCTGGAACGGAGAGGTAATAGACGTTCAGCATCTCCATCGCAAGCAACAGTGCGAACTTTTGAATTTGGAATTTTGACCTTGGCTTTTAAAAATTTTCCAAAAATTTTAAAGCAAAAATGAGTTTGGTGTAGTTTATGCACTTGGCAGCTCGCCATTATTTCTTATCTTATAGTAATTCTTCTACAAGCCCCACCATTGGCGCACTTGCGCTACACCATATTGTCCAACGAAAAGGTTTTTGTATGAAGATTCGTCTATTGATCATAATCACGTTGATCCTTACTTCACTGCTATTTCTATTTTCCTGCAATAAAGATCACCGCAACGCCGCGGCCGAACGACAATACTTAGATCGATAATATTACACCCCTGGAAAACGATAAAAAGTCCCTGTCTGCGTGCATCGAGACGGGGCTTTTTTTATCACTAATAAATAGAAGGGATTACTTTCCTTTCTTTTTCGGTGGAGTTTTCTTTGCAGCTTTCTTCTTTGGTGCAGCCTTCGTTGCTTTTTTGGTAAATGCACCCGGCACTTCTGCTTCGATCCACTTTTTTACTTCATCAAGCGGTATATCTTTTAGATCTTCAGCGGTGTATTTACTTTCATCCGCCTTCTTTGGAAGCTTAACTATCTTCTTGCCGAATTTAATCACAGGACCCCAACGCGCATTTTCAATCGAGATCTTATCATCGGGCCAACGTTGTATATAGCGGTTGGCTTCTTTCACAACTTTGGCGTCAATTAATTCTTTGACATCTGCATCGGATAATGCATCGAAATTATATCGCCTGGGCACATTGATGAACATTCCATCCCATTTAATAAATGGTCCGAATCTTCCTTTTCCTTTCGTCACCGGTTTACCATCATACTGTGCAATCGGCGCGTCAGCGACTTTCTTTTCTTCTATGAGCGAAATTGCTTTATCCAGGTCAACAGCTGAAAGGTCTGTACCACGCGGAATGGAAATATATTCTTCGCCCCATTTTACATATGGACCAAACCGACCTACACCAACTGATACATCCTTTCCTTCGTGTTGTCCAAACGTTCCCTGCAAGGAGAATAACTCCATTGCCTGGTCATAAGAGATCGTCTCAATACTTTGGCCAGGCTGCAGTTTTGCGAACCGCGGTTTCTCTTCATCGCCCACACTTCCTATTTGTACCATCGGGCCATATCTTCCCATGCGGGCCACAACCGGTTTGCCACTTTCAGGATCAGTACCTAATTCACGTTCACCTTTAATACGTTCAGCGCTTTCAATTGTTTTCTCAACATCTTTTTTAAATGGACTGTAAAAATCATCGATCATGTCATTCCACTTCATCTTGCCTTCTGCTACTTCATCGAACTCACCTTCGATCCTGGCCGTAAAGCCATAATCCATGATATCATCAAAGTATTGCTTGAGAAAATCCGTAACGACCAAACCAAGGTCAGAAGGAAACAACTTTGATTTTTCGGCACCGGTATTCTCCTGTTCTGTTTCTTTACTGATCTTATTATTGCGAAGCTCAAATACACGAAAATCACGTTTCACACCTTCCTTATCTCTTTTCTCAACGTATCCACGTTTTAATATGGTAGAAATAGTGGGAGCGTAGGTCGAAGGACGGCCAATTCCAAGTTCTTCGAGTTTTTTTACCAGCGAAGCTTCTGTATATCGTGGCAATGGACGGCTGAACCTCTCGGTTGCACGCAATGCGACCAACGGTAATTGCTGACCGACGGTTAACGGCGGCAACATTCCTTCCTGTGCATCATCTTCTTCATCATCATCTTTGTCTTCGCGATAAACTTTTAAGAAGCCATCGAACTTCAACACTTCACCCGCGGCTGTCAACTCTTCTTTGTTTGTAGATATATTAATTTTCGCTGTCGTCTTTTCCAATTCTGCATCCGCCATTTGCGATGCCATCGTTCTTTTCCAAATCAAATCATACAGGCGCTTCCAGTCATTTTCCTCCACAGTTGAATTACTCATGTATGTTGGCCGGATAGCTTCGTGTGCTTCCTGCGCTGATTCATTTTTATTCTTGTATTTACGGAATTGGTGATATTCCTGGCCAAACATACTTTTCACCGTATTCGTAATGTCGCCAAGCGCAGTATCACTCAGGTTCACGCTGTCGGTACGCATATAAGTAATGTAACCGTTCTCGTAAAGTTTTTGAGCGATCAACATTGTTCTTGCTACACCATATCCAAGTTTACGTGATGCTTCCTGTTGTAATGTCGAAGTAGTAAATGGGGGAGCAGGTGAACGTTTGCCGGGTTTAACCTGTATATCTGTTACACTATAATTAGCGCCAACACAACTTTGAAGAAACGCTTCCGCATCTTCAGCGCTTGATTGCTTTTTTCCTTCAGCGGAGAAAGTGACATTTTTATCGCCAATATCCTTCGCAGAAAATAATCCTTCTATCCTAAACGTACTCACGGGAACAAACGCATTTATCTCGCGTTCTCGTTCTGCGATCAATCGCACAGCAACACTTTGCACACGACCGGCGCTAAGATTATTGCGCATGCTCATCTTGCGCCAGAGTACAGGGCTTAATTCAAATCCAACAATGCGATCGAGTACGCGTCTTGCTTGTTGCGCCATGACAAGATTCATATCAAGCAGGCGGGGATTCTCGACAGCTTCTTTGATTGCAGGCTTTGTAATTTCGTGGAATACGATCCGTTTTGTTTTCTTCGGATCAAGGCCGAGCACTTCGCATAAATGCCAGCTAATTGCTTCTCCCTCCCGGTCCTCATCCGTCGCAAGCCAGACTTCACTGCTTTTTTCTGCGAGTTTCTTCAGTTCTGATACTACTTTCTGTTTTTCTTCGGGAACTATATAACGAGGCTTGAAATTTTTTTCGATATCGATACCCATCCCGGCCTTTTCGAGGTCGCGAATATGCCCATAACAGCTCTTAACCTGGAAGTCACTTCCAAGAATCTTTTCGATCGTTTTAGCTTTCGCAGGGCTTTCTACAATCAACAGGTTTTTCGCCATAATCACTCATTAATATATCCGGCCGTGCCACTCCGGGAGGATGCAAAATAAAACAAGAATAATTAATTTTTTCCGAAACGGCGTTCTGCAAGTGTCTGCACGACTTGAAAATACTTGGAGTTGACTGCGCCAAACGCTTATGGGATAAGCCTTTCAGCGGAGCAATAATTTGAGGAAACTTTGTTAGATCAGTGAAATTGTAAAATCCCGTCTACATTTTACTTTTGATAAGTTCAGCAACCTGCTTCGCCCATCTTTCATATTCTTTCGCGGAAGGATGAAGACCATCAGCTGCAAGAAGAGAAGGATCATCTTTTGCTTCGCGTGTACTGTTGGTAACATCTATATATTGTACGCGATATTTTCCTGAGATAAGTCTGTTTGCTGCATTGTATTCATCAATCTGTGCAGCGATTTGTTTTTGATCGCGTCCTTTATCATCCGGTAATGTCTGTTTCGCAAAAGGCGTCACGCTCCAGTCCGGAATCGAAAGCACAATCACGCGGCTCGAATCACGACCCGCGTATTGAATGGACTGTTTCAGCAGCGACTCAAATTGAGGTATATAAGACGACAGATCTTTTCCGCGGTATTGATTATTCACGCCGATCAGTAAAGTCACAAAATCGTACGGACCTTTAGGAGCCTCTTTTGACAAAGCCTGCTGAAGTTCATCGGTTGTCCAGCCTGTCTGAGCAATAATTTCAGGAGAAGCAAAGGAGTAACCTTCTTTTGTCAGGTTTTCTGCTACCTGGTTGGGGAAATTCTGTTGTGCATCGACTTTTTCGCCGATTGTATAGGAATCACCGAGCGCAAGATAACTATATGGTTTTGCTGCAAATGGTGACTGGTCTTTTAAAGGGTGTTTCATCGCCACAATGAAAGTAAGAAGAACCAGTGAACCGTAAGAAATGACTCGTGAAGAAACGATGGCCTTGATTAATTTTTCCCGCATACAGAACAATTCCTACAAGAAATCAACAATTGTCCTGCCAACTTCTGCATCACGGTAGATTCGGCTGTGTCCGAGACCCTTTGTAATGATCATTTTGACGTTGGAATAGTTCTCAGTCTTGACTTTGAGAGCATCGGCAAGCGGCGTGATTTTATCATCTTCATCATGTATCCAAAGAAGTTGTGCACGTATGTCTTTCAACGTCCTGTTGATAGAAAACCACGAAATGGGGCGACCACTCAACAACTGTATGTGTGCTTCAAATTCTTTTTGCACATTCTGCTTTAAGCGCAGCATATCGAAGAAGTTAGAAATCGCCGTGCTGGTCTCTGTTGACGGTGCTATGAAGACTGCTCGATAGGTTTCATCATGCGGGATCTCGGCCAGCGCCAGGCTCAGGGCGAAGCCGCCGAGCGAGTGACCCATGTACGATTTTACGGGTCCGAAATGCTCGTGCACATACTTAATCAGGTCCCGGTAGACAAGTGCCGTAATTTGTTTGCCAGGGCTTCGGCCATGCGCAGGAGCATCAAATGCGAGAACTTCGTAGTCTTTTTCGAGCAAAGGTTCGACGTACGAAGCAAAATTGAGTGCGGTTGACTCAAAACCGTGAAGTATCAGCACTTTTCTCCTGTCGCCTTTATTCCAGCGATAGCCCGCTGCAGTCTCATCTCCAATTTTTATTTCAAGCAGTTCCGCCTCCGCGAATATGCCTGTCAATTCTTTTGTGTCTCGGGACTGTGGCGTACAAAACAAGCGGAATGCGGCGCGCGCTGCTTTCTTTTTGGAGATGGCGGAAAGAAACTTGAATTTTGTTCGGATATAGCTGAGGGCGAGTCGTTGGCTCCAGTTCATAAGCTGTAAAGATAATTATGGATATAGTAATGATTGGTTCTGGTAATGCCGCCGCCGTTCTTGGTCGTAAATTTAGGAAGGCGGGTCACACGATCTTACAGGTTGTGGGGCGCAATGCATCCGCCGCCAGCAAACTCGCGTACGAGTGGGATACAGAGTCTACAAATTATCTCAGCCTGATCAACAAAGAAGCAGATGTTTATGTGATTGCTGTTACCGATGACGCAATCGGAAGCATTATTTCGGAACTAAAACTTCCCTCGAGAACGATGGTTGTGCATACGGCTGCAGCAGTTTCGAAAGATATACTCAAAGGCGTCTCCGATCACTATGGCGTTTTTTATCCTTTGCAAAGCTTGCGCAAAGAGATGGAAACGATCCCAGACATCCCAATATTTTTCGATGGTAGCGATGATATAACAAAAAAGAAACTTGAATCACTGGCAAGATCTATATCCCCAATCAATACAGTAAATGCCGGCGACGATAAGCGAATGAAACTTCATGTTGCCGCTGTTATGGCGAATAATTTTATAAATCATTTTTATGTTTTGCTGGAAGAATATTGCAAAAAAGAAGGAATCGACTTCCGGCTATTGCTTCCCTTGATGGAAGAAACCGCTCATCGCATCGAGAATGGTTCACCAAAGCTAGCGCAGACAGGTCCGGCTATTCGTCGCGATAAAGAAACCATTTCAAAACACCTTGAGTTACTGGAAAATCATCCCGCGCTAAAAAAGATCTACAAATTGTTTACTGAAAGCATCCAGGACAGCACCGCCGTTTGATAAAGCCTCACCTTATTTCGTAAACAATTTTCAAATTGTTTCCAATACTTTTGCAGCCTGATATAATTGGAGCGTTGCAAAAAAACTAAGATGTACACAGTTAAATTCAAATTTGAACAAAAAGGATTAGAACCTGTCACGTTTACTAATGTCGAGGATGGCCAGAGCCTGCTCGAACTGGCACTGAAAAACGATATAGACCTTCACCATAATTGTGGCGGCGTTTGCGCGTGCACTACCTGTCATTTATATATTGAGACCGGAATGGAACATATTGACGAGATCAGTGATAAAGAAGAAGATTTTATCGACAGGGCAGTAAACCCGCGTCTTAATTCAAGGCTCGGTTGCCAATCATTGCTGTTGGAAGGTGAAGGTGAGATCGAAGTTTTATTACCTGACCAAACACAGTTCCTCGGGGAATAGTTATTTTAATTATTTTAATTTTCTAATACAAATGAGCCATTTTGAACCGCCCATACACTGGAATGATCATGAAGATATCGCGCTTAAACTATATGAGCGATTCGGTGATGATTTCAACGAAGGCAAAATATATCGCATTCGATTCACCGAGTTACTGGAATGGGTATTGCAAATTCCCGGCTTTGTGGGAAAACGCGAAGAAAGCAATGAAGGTCATTTGGAAATGATACAAAGCGCCTGGGTTTATGAATGGCGCGATAATCAGAAGTAGGTTTTAGGTTCAAGGTTCTAAGTTTTAGGTTAACGGACTGTTCCAATTTTGTAGTAAACTAACCGCCTTACATAACCTAAAACCTAAAACTTAAACCCTAAAACCGAATCAGAACAATGGCACAGTTCAAAGACATTACCACTTTTATTTTCGATGTAGACGGCGTGCTCACAGATGGAACTGTGCTGGTATTGGAAAATGGATTGCAGGCGCGAAGGATGAGCATTAAAGATGGCTTTGCTTTGCAACTTGCAGTGAAGAGTGGTTATCGCGTGATGGTTGTTTCGGGAAGCAGTCCTTCACCAGTCGTTGATCGATTGAATAAACTTGGAATTACGGATGTACATATGTCGGTGTTGGATAAAGAAGCTTTCATTTCGGATTTTATCAGGACGAATAAATTGAAACCTGAAGAAGTATTGTACATGGGCGATGATCTTCCTGATCTTCCTGCAATGTCTGTCGTAGGGCTTCCAACGTGTCCGAGTGATGCGGCGAGCGAAATTGTTGCGGCGGCAAAATATATATCATCGGTTACAGGCGGCAATGGATGCGTGCGGGACGTAATCGAGCAGGTGCTAACGGCGAACGGTCACTGGAAGTATACAGCCGGAATAGCATCTAAATAGGAAATACATATCGGTTCCAGGTTTTAGGTTCTAAGTTTTAGGGTAATTGAGTCTTCGGCCTGGAAGCGAACCTGAAACATTATACAACCAAGAACCTAAAACTTAAAACCTAAATCCTTCACTTATGAGGTTGATCGCAGGTTTCCTTCGCTTAATAAGGCTGCCCAATCTCTTTTTTATTGCCCTTACGCAAACGCTTTTCCAGTTTTGTATTTTTTACCCGATGTACCGGCACAGCCTGGAGGAGCATGATACGCCGCATTTTATTTTCCTTATGCTTGCATCGTTGTTCATTGCCGCGGCCGGATATGTAATCAATGATTATTTCGATATCAATATTGATGAAGTCAATAAGCCGCATCGGCTGGTTGTTGACAAGATCATTCATCGTCGATGGGCAATTGCCTGGCATTTCATATTAAGTTTTACCGGAATTGTATTTACAGCATTGGCGCTGCCGGTATTTCAAAAATGGTATCTCGTTCTGGCAAACATGTTTTGTGTTGCGTTACTTTGGTTTTATTCAACGAATTTTAAGAAAAGCCTTTTGATCGGAAACGTAGTGATCTCCGTGCTTACTGCCTGGTCAATCCTCGTGATATTTTTTTCCAAACTATCAGTGACTGATGCTTTCGATCCGGGAAGTAATGCCCAGCCTAAATTTTTCCGGTTTGCTTTTTTATATGCAGGTTTCGCTTTTATCACTTCGCTTATACGTGAAGCAATAAAAGATATTGAAGACCTGGAAGGAGATGCGAAATATGGTTGCCGGACCATGCCGATCGTTTGGGGTGTCAATGCGGCCAAAGTATACATTGCGGTATGGATGGTCGTGCTCATCATTTTGCTAGCCATCATCCAGGTTTATATTTTACAATTCAAATGGTGGTGGCCGGTTATTTATACTATCGTCGCGATCATCGTTCCTTTGATTGTGATATTTCGAAATCTCTTTCGCGCTAAATCAACTGCCGACTATCATTCACTAAGCCGTGCAATAAAACTCGTAATGCTTGCAGGTATTATTTCAATGGTATTTTTTTATTTCTATTTATGAACCCCATCATTCTTGCATCACAATCTCCTCGTCGTAAACAATTGCTCGAATGGGCAGAAGTTCCTTTTGAGATCGTGGTGAAGGAAACGGACGAACGTTTTCCTCCGGGTTTAGAACCAGAGGAAGTGGCAGTTTATATTGCGAGAAATAAAGCGCTTGCTGTACAACAGCAGCTCGGTAATAACAAGATCATTCTTGCAGCAGACACTATAGTGGTGCTTGGTGAAGCGATCATTGGCAAACCTGTTCACCGCGAAGAAGCCGTAAGTATATTGTTAGCATTATCCGGGTCGGTGCACCAGGTAATTACCGGTGTCGTGATCAGGAAAGGGGAGAGGGAGAAAGCATTTGCTGATATTACAGAAGTCGAATTTCATGACCTTACGATCGAGCAGATCGAATTTTATGTAAACAAATACAAGCCGTACGATAAGGCCGGTGCCTATGCAATCCAGGAATGGATTGGGGTAGTTGGCATCAAATCGGTGAAAGGAGATTTTTATAATGTGATGGGCTTACCTGTTAGTCGCGTAGTGCGGGAACTGGAACCATTTCAATAAACATTTTGCGCCAATATTCCCCTGTATTTTTCTGCTTACATGAAAGTATAAAACCCGTTACACCCGGTCATACTTAAGATAACTTCAGCGTTCAAAGCATGCACTATTCGTGACCGAGCGTCTTTTGCAATTCATCTGGCAATTTCAATATTTCAATAGGACAGAGCTGGCCTTAGCCTCAGGTGAGCCGGTTCGTATCATAATTCCTGGGCAATTCAATACCAATCAGGGCCCTGATTTTACCGACGCGAAGATTGTCATCGGCCAAACGTTTTGGGCTGGTAGTATCGAGTTGCACATCAAAACTTCTGATTGGGTAAAACATCATCACGAAACGGATCAGAATTACAAAAATGTCATCTTGCATGTCGTCTGGGAAAATGACCAGCAGGAATCGGATAATAGTTCCAAAATCGTTTCTCCATCGATTCCTTTACTTGAATTGCAAAGTCGTATATCGAATCTATTATTAAGCAGCTACACAGATTTGATGAATGCTGCAAGTTTTATTCCCTGCGAAAAAATGATCCAGGCTGTTCCGCCTTTGCAATGGACAAGCTGGAAAGAGCGATTGCTCGCCGAGCGCCTGTTACGAAAATCAAAAAAGATCAGTGGCTACCTGCAACAAAATAATTTTCATTGGGAAGAGACATTCTGGTGGATGTTAGCGCGGAATTTTGGAATGAAAGTAAATGCAGATGCATTCGAAACAATCGCGCGTTCAATACCACTAAACATTCTTGCAAAACAAAAACACCAGATACATCAGTTGGAAGCTTTGTTACTTGGCCAGGCAGGTTTACTTGAATCAAAATTTGACGAAGACTATCCCAGGCTTTTGCAAAAGGAATATGTTTTTCTGAAAAAGAAATATGACCTGCGCCCGATTCACGAGCCTTTATTATTCCTGCGAATGCGGCCCGGAAATTTTCCAACTATCCGTCTTGCACAACTGGCCATGCTCGTGAAAGAATCGGTCCATTTGTTTTCAAAAATTGCCGAAGCAGGTTCGGTAAAAGCCGTCAAAGCCTGGCTGGATGTTACGGCAAATGATTACTGGCATTATCATTATCGTTTCGAAGATTGTTCATCGTTTAAAATAAAACGGCTTGGCATATCGACCATTAATAGTATTATCATTAATACGGTTGTGCCGGTCTTATTTGCCTATGGCGATTACCATAGTGAAAAGAAGTATAAAGAGAAAGCGCTCCAGTGGCTTGAAGAAACCGAGGCGGAGAGTAATGCAATAACTAATGGATTCCGCCAAATTGAAATCGAGAACAAGAATGCCTACGATTCGCAAGCGCTTATTGAGTTAAAGACGCAATATTGTGACCTTAAAAAATGTCTTGATTGCACGATTGGAAATTTCCTTCTCAAAAAGTTATGAGTTATAAGTTATGAACTTGTCTCCGATCATTAAGGACTACTTCGCAACTTGTAATGCTCTGAATTCTGGATTCTCAACACCCAACATTCAACACTCAACATTATTTCTTAAACACTGTTCTCGCGACGACTTGTTTGTCTGTTCTCAGGTGAACAATATAAATTCCCGATTGCAATTTATCCAGCACATTTATTTCCATCATGCGATCGTCTTTCTTTTGGTATCGGATGGATATATTCCTGCCATTTACATCGGTGAGAATGATTTTTTCAAGTCTCGTATTTAGATCATGTGATATGAAAAATTGATTTTCGAAAGGAACAGGATAGATATCGAAACCGCTCACAGGTTCAGTGTATACTTTTACCATTTTACTGTCGATCATGCTTCCTGTTGCGGAGTTGTTGTAACGGATCATATAGTAATTGTTTCCTGGTAAAGGATTTTTATCGATAATATTAAAAAACGTCGATGTTGTTGCTAGTATGCTAATACTGTCAATGACGGAGAAGTTTATTCCATCCGGCGAACGTTCTATTTGAAAATTGCCCGCTCTTGCTTCTGTATTGATCTGCCATTCTAATTTATTTGTATTATGTGCGGAATAACCATTGAAGGATACAAACTCTACGCTAAGCGCAGCGATTGCGCCGCAACCAGCACATCCGGTGAATACTTGCGCAGCACCCCAGTTGTTTGGCGTACATCCAAATGGTATGCAGCCGGAATTTGAAGTGTGGCCGCTGCCTAAACAGGCAAACAAAGTTGGCGTCGTTGTTAACTGTCCATAAAATTCTGAATATTGATATACGTTTACGCACGCATTGCCTGATGGCGCCGTGTAGGTGTTCGCAACTTTATTGATCAGCACCGCCATTTTAGTCAGGCTTCTGTCGCCGAGGCAAACGGATCCTGAAGTGGATTGTACATCGGTAATGATTCCCCAGAACTCAGCCTGGCCGTTGTTCACAAACTTTGAAAAAGCATTGCTGATAACGAAATACTGGTTTGACATTTTGAAGATGGAACTATTCGTTGCGTTCACGACAATATTGGGAGAAGCGGCAGTCGCAGGATTTTCTAAAGTGAGATTACGTTGAAGTTCGAACGTGCCGTAATTATAAATCGCGCAACCACCTTTGAATTGTAATCCTGCACCGATACCCGAAGCAATTACGAGTCGCGCGCCTGGTCGAACGAACAACGTGCCGCTGTCCATATACAGCTTATCAATTGTGAGATTGCCACAAACCGTCAACGTGCCGCCCCGAATGGTAATCGTGTTTAGCGTAACAGTTGGACCGTAATACCATTTGCTGATGCCGCTTTTTAGTGTGTCATTTTCGATGAGCAATGGCTCTGTGCCTGTACATACAGGTGCAGCAGGCGGCGTCAGGCATTGCGCATTTGACCGGACAGAAATTAAAAGCAACAAAACAAGGATGGAAAGAAAGGTTCTTTGCATAGGTGACTTTTTTTGACCAGCATCACCGGCAAAAAACCTTTAGGGCCTGAAGAGAAAACGAGTTTCGGTTTTTCGGTACGAGTTCGGTTACGGTTTATTGACCGTGATACTGGTATTGGATTTCTTAACTCAATTTATATTTCTCCCTTTCACACTGCAAGTGATTATGCAGCAATTGAACGAAAAACTGCACGAACTAACACAAAACATGCACGAAGGTTAAGCTGCGAGGTCGATGGAATTATGAATTATGAGTTATGAATTATGAATGGCAGGCTGATAAGCGGGGTTTCGTTGTGCCTTTATTTCCCGAGCCAACTCTTAAACTCACCGACTCTTTTTCGGCTTACGATAATTTCTTTGTCGGACTGCGGGTTAAGATATAGTTTCAGTCGATTGCCGAAGTAAGCATGTATTTCTTTTACGGTAGGAAGCGAAATGATAAACGACCGGTTGACGCGAAAGAAACGTGAAGGTGAAAGAAGTGTTTCTAATTGCTCCATCCTGTATTCGAGAAGCAATTTTTGGTTATCAAATGTTTTGAAAAAAATAAATCGATCTTCTGAAAAGAAATAAGCGATTTGTGTTACGGGAATCGACAATAAGCGTTGTCCTTGTTTTACAAGAAAGCGTTCTTTGTAAGAACCAATCGTGGAGGATAGAGATTGGTCTGCCTGCAACAATTTTTCATCCATTCCGTGAATTTCATTTATTACCTGGCGAATAGTACGGTAACGAAAGATGTGGAAGTTATACTCTTCGGTACTCGTGGCAAGCGTAACGGTAGCAGTAACCGGCCGGCTTATTTTTGTTTTTACTGCAGATGCCACAGCTTTGTTAGCAAGTATAATATCGGGTTGGCGGTTACGTGTTAGCCATTCCGCCGCAGTGTTCATATCATCGGTGATGCCCACGACGTGAATTGAATCATCTATTTCGAAAAGTATATCCTTTATCTTCTGGGCCATTCGTTTCTCGTACTCGATCACTAATACATTCATGCGATTCCTGTTATGCTCAGGAACAAAGTTTATAAAGAAAATGGCCCGAGCAGAGCGCTAGTGCCACCAAGTGTCTTATTAGACGCATGAATTGTAAAGCAAAAATCCGCGAAGAAATCTGACGTCCAGCAGATGACCATCACCATAAACCCTAAGCAAAACTGCAATCGCCACGGTGCGATTCATAATTCATAACTCATAATTCATAATTAAGACCTCTGGTCTTACTGCCATTTTCCCCAATCAACCTTTATCTCAATATCCGGGTGAAGACTTTTTATTACCGGGCAGGTATCGCCGGTGTGTTTGAGAATAGATTTCGTTTTTTCATCAATATCCTTCAATGGAGATGGTATATGAAATGTTAATTCTATTCCGCCGACTCGCCGGGGATCGGCCTTCATGATCTTAAGTACATCCACTGATATACCATCAAGATCGAAGCCCATTGTGCGGGCCTTAATTCCCATAACCGTCAGCATGCATGTCGCGAGACTGGTGGTCATCAAATCGGTGGGTGAGAAGCGTTCGCCTTTGCCGTGATTATCCACGGGAGCATCCGTTTCAAAAGATGAATTGCTTTTAACATGGGTACAGGTTGTTCGAAGCCCGCCATTGTAAACTACTGTCGATGTCATTCCAATTTTTAGCCTAAATTTACGTTCATAAGCAGGACAAAAAAAGATCTTCTGACCAAACGCGGGGAGAGAAGTAAAAAACGAGCCGTCACACATCCTTTTATTGCTTTTCACCGTTTAAGTTTGGTCATTCAAAACAAACAATACTACGTGAAGAAACTATCTCTGATTATCGTTGTTCTTTCGCTGACACTTGCCGCTGCCGCCCAGGATTCTACATCCTCTGAACCGATGAGCCGTAAGGACAGGAAAGAAGCGCGCCGTCAAAAAATCACTGATCTTATGCGCCAGGCCGAAGAAGGCGTGCTGGTGTATTCCAAGCAAAGCATATTCGGTATTCAGCTTCGCACAAATGGATATGGGGTTTTTTACGAGCTGGGTCAAATGAAAACGAATCGCAAAACAAATCTTTATCGCATCGACTTTACGGAGATCAAAGAACATAAAGAAGAAAAACTCCTGGGATCTGCGTTCTTTGGAAATTCCTATATATACGGTAAGATTAATTATTTCTACCCGGTCACGCTAGGCTTTGGTCAACAATATATGCTGGGGCAAAAAGGAAATAAAAATGGCGTAGCGGTTTCTGCTGTATACAATGGCGGTTTATCAATGGGATTACTGCGCCCATATTATGTTTCGATAAGTGACCCGGCCGGTGGCGAACAAAAAACAATCAAGTATTCAGAAGCTACAAAAGATCTTTTCCTCGATCCGTCTGTCATTACAAGCGGCGGAGGTTTTGGTAAAGGTTGGAATGAAATAACAATAAAGCCCGGTGTATTTGCAAAGGCGGCAATGCGTTTTGATTACGGCCGCTTCAATGAATCTGTAAGCGGGCTCGAGATCGGAATGAGTCTCGAATATTATGCCTCAAAAGTTCCTATCCTCTTGTTTCAAAAAGAAAGGAATATGTTCTACCAGGCGTACGTCGCCGTCCTTTTTGGTCGTAGAAAATAACAACGTTTAAGACGTTTAAATCGTTTAAGGCGTTTAAGTCGTTCTTTTGAAAGAGCCCTTTTATTTCATTGAACATTTGGACCATTGAACGTTTTAAACGACTTAAACGACTTAAACCATTAAACGTCTATTTCGTACTTTCGCATAATGACTGAGCCCACGATTTCTGAACCAGGAAAAAAGATAAAAAAACCCGACTGGCTACGGGTTAAGCTGCCGATTGGTGAGAGTTATAAGCACGTACGCAATCTCGTTGATAGCCACAAACTTCATACAATTTTTCCAGCACATTGGGATCCTAAGCTTAGAATTCCACGTGGACAAGTTGTCGCGG
>JADMIO011070255.1_pt1 | contig 95299 bp, 90 predicted proteins | sample 8958161 | NCBI WGS metagenome assembly JADMIO01 (sample SAMN16585339, study PRJNA669376) | soil metagenome | isolation source: Crop rotation soil | place: USA: Cullars Rotation, Alabama | collected 2011
GCCGCGACTTCAAGTCACGTGAATTCCAAGCTTCGGATCCCACTGTGCTGGAAAGGCGGATTGGCGGAACAGCGCCGGATCGGAGAGCTCGATCGATAACGGGTGCTCGTGTCCAACAAGACTTGCCATGGAATCCCTCGCGCGACATTTACGCCCGAGCGTACCAAAGCAGTCAATGACACTCATCAGAGCGCTGCGATACGGCGGCTGTGTATCCGCAATTAGCTGAAACCGAAGGTGTTATGCCCGAATTCGTGCGCAGGGGACGCGCCATGGTTGTTACAGAGCGACTGCAATCTTTAACGTTTGGCGAATCTATCTTGCAGTTTTGCTGCAACGTTGTTCCATGGAAGCGTGCCACTTGGCACTGTCAACGAAGTCCTGATTTCTCAGTGGGTTATGGAAGCGATAGGGTTACCGAATCTACAAGCAAAGCGGCAAGCGGTTGATCGATGCATTCATCTGTGCATACGCTTCGCAATCAACATCACTGGACCGGCCGACCATCGAGGGAGCGCGCGCATGGAATCCACCACTGTCACGTCAACGGCAACTACCTATCAGACGTTCATCAACGGCCAGTGGGAAGAGAGTCATTCGGGGAAAACATTCGCCGTTCTCGATCCTTCGACCGAGGATGTCATCGCGCATGTTCCCGATTGCGACGTCGCAGACGTTGATCGCGCGGTCGCTGCAGCGCGCGCCGCGTTCGAGACATGGTCGCAGACGACGGCGCAGGAACGTGGCAGACTTCTGCTGAAGACGAGCGATGCGATTCGGAAGAACTTCGACGAATTGGCGCGAATCGAGTCGCGCAACTCCGGTAAGCCTATCGTCGAAGCAGAGTTCGACGTCAACGATGTTGCGACATGTTTCGAGTACTACGGCGGCCTTGCAACAAAGATCACCGGACGCGTCAATCCGGTGCCCGACAATGCCCTGAGTCTCTCGCTGAAGGAGCCAGTCGGTGTCGCGGGTCAAATCATCCCGTGGAACTTTCCGCTGTTGATGGCAGCCTGGAAGCTGGCTCCGGCGCTTGCCGCAGGATGCACCTGCGTGCTGAAGCCTGCCGAGCAGACGCCGCTCACTGCTCTCGTTCTCGCGCGAATTTTTTCCGAGCTAGATATGCCTGCGGGTGTTGTTAATGTGGTCACGGGATTTGGTCAGAGCGCGGGCCTTCCGCTTGTTCGTCATCGTGACGTGAACAAGATTGCGTTCACCGGCAGTGTCGAGATCGGCAAGCTCATTATGCGTGAGGCTGCCGAGACAGTGAAGCGCGTGACGCTCGAGCTCGGCGGCAAATCGCCGAACATCTTTTTCGCTGACGCCGATTTCGAGGCAGCCATCGACGGCGCGCTGTTCGGTGTGTTCGTGAACCAGGGAGAGGTCTGTTCGGCGGGTAGTCGCGTCCTTGTCGAACGGAAGATCTACAAGCGGTTTGTCGACGCGATGGTCGAGAAGGCACGGAAGATCACCTTGGGTCCTCCGCTCAGTCGGGACACCAAAATGGGTCCTCTCGTCAGCAAAGCCCAATACGATCGGGTCCGCGAGTATCAGCAGATCGGTAAACAAGAGGCCAAGCTGGCGATCGGCGGGGAACGTGCTGACATCGCGAAGGGCTATTACGTGCAACCGACGATCTTTTACGACGTGGACAACAATGCGCGCATCGCTCGCGAAGAAATCTTCGGCCCTGTCTGCACCGTAATACCATTCAATGATGAGCGTGACGCGATCAAAATCGCGAACGATTCGAATTTCGGGCTTGCGGCGGGCGTTTGGTCACGTGACATCTTCAAGGCCCTGCGCATGGTCAAAGCGATCCGTGCCGGTATCGTCTGGGTGAATCACATGCAACCGACATATGTCGAAGCGCCATGGGGCGGCTACAAGCAGTCTGGGTTCGGGCGAGAACTCGGCGAATGGGGTGTCGATGAATACCTTGAGACTAAGCAGGTTCACATCAACCTGAACGAACAGCCTATCGCCTGGTACTAGCCCCGTTCAGAGCCCGTGTTTCGTGAGGCGGTCGAAGGTCGATTCCTTCGTCGCGTTTAGAAAGCATCAAATACGCTTAGGTGCGGACACGTACCAGCCAAAAACTGAGTACTGGGCCATTGTGAACGACATTCTGTGAGCCGAGATCTTTTGCGCTCTCTGAACCACGCACTTCTTCAGCACTTCGTACGGGCCAGCCACCACCTGGGTTGAATCATCACACATGAACCTGATGCCGAAGACTGCCTAGCTAGTAACAAGGAATCACTTGGCCGCTGGTCGTCGGTATCAGCGGCCGCGTTATTCATCCCGGCCTTCGGCGGAATTGGACAATGGCGTTGGTGTACGGATACTCGCATCCGGCTGTCGTAATCGGACGAATAATTCGAGCGCGGTAATCGACGCGTCGATGCGGAGTTGCATTGACGCCGACTATCGAGCGTTCGCTGGCTGTTGTCGCTGTTCGTCTTTCTTCTGAGTCGCGCTCAACATCAGCTGAACACCGCGCTCTCCCTCATAGCAAGAGTTTTCCCACTGTTCGTCGGACATTGGATTTCTTTTGTACTCGTTCTTCAGCGTCCAAGGCTTGCTGAATACCTTCGGATCGATGTTTAGCGCTTCGTACCGAATTAAGTCTTTATTAACGACTGTCCATCGCTCGACAACATGGAGATCGGCGCTGTGGAAATTTCCGGCTGCGTCGTACCACGCGTGGTCATTTAGGTTTGTCACGTCCACGACGAGCGTATTGCCTTCCCAGTGACCGATCGAATCGCCGGCCCACAACTTGATCCGCGGATCGAGGTGTGGGCGGCCATCAAGAGCAATCTGCCGAGCGCCACCGTTAGAGTGGATGATGAAAACAAATCCCGGTGACTGGATGATCTGGAAGCTGCCGAGGAAGCCCTGACGCGGGACACCCATTTGGAAACATCGAGTCAGGGAGTCGATGTCCTCAAGCTTCGTCGGGTTGACTAGAGCCTTGCCGAAGCGGTCGCGAGCCTCGAGGGCCCACGGTAGGTACGGGATCTTCTGATCGGGCGTATCAATGACGATCGAATCGGGTTTCTTGCCATTAACCCGCCCCGTGATTATTCGTTCATCACGGGGCATTCCGTTCTCCAGATCGTACGCGTGCTCGACGTTCGCGTAGCCGTTTTCTTGCCAGTAACCTTCGATGCGCGGCACGGGCGGGCTCTGGGCAATCAACGTTGCGGCCCCACCAATCGATGCGCACAACACTAACGTCCCTACCCGCGTACGAAATCGACAATCTGAAGTGATCATTAGGATCTCTGCCGAGATTTACGCACGGAAGACCGCAGCGTGGCAAGGTCTCTGGCAACCTTGCGGTTTTGCGAGGATTCACGGCCTCGGAACGGCCATCATCCTACCGGACCATGTGGAAGGTTCTCCAAGCGGCGAACGTCACAATAGTTTTGCAAGGTTCTCCAAATGTCCGGCGTGCGGCGCCCTGGCCGCAACCGATTCGATCGCATACGGCTGTTGGGGCAACGAGCGTGGGCGCGTGGTGGCTGCGAGAACGAGCTTGTTACTCCAATGCATGGCGTGTAGAAGACGCCGATACTGCGCCAGAACACCGCAACTGTCCGGTATCGAATTAAGGCGATCCAATCGTCCGCCGCACGGTGCACCTGATGGCACGCGAGAGTCCGCGGGGACTGATCGCTAGCGGATCAGGATTCGCCCGCCATTAGGAACACGATGCGCTTCGTCATCGACAACGGTCGACAAATCCCGCAATTCTCACGGCGAAAAGCTTCATTTCATCGATTACAAGTTCATCGACAACGGATTCTCTGAACTAAGAGCGGACCATCAACGAAAGGAGGAGTGTACCGGGAAATGGAAAATCGAATGCCCGCTCTACCGTCACATCGAAAAGACATCCGGCCATTCGATAAGACTGCTAAGCACTCGAGAATTTGTGGAGTCTTTTGTCTCGTTGCTCTCATCCTTACAGGTCATCTGTAGAGCGCAACACCGGACGAGCCCCTACACGATGACGGCAAGCGACACTCCTCGTTGGGGTTATCGCAACGCGTGTTGAATTGTCATCTTCGGCATTGCATCGGTCTTGCGCGGCCGCTGAACAGCGTCGCAGAGTTTGTCCGCTCGAAATTTCGCCAGTATGGGCCCTGCCAACTACTCGCTTTTGTCGCCAAAACGAATGGCGGTCGCGTTAAAAAGGCGTCCAGGGAGGCTTCATCTTGCGACCTTCCCATCCCGAGTGTCCGCGTGGTGACGCCGACATCGACGTTTGCGCAGCAGGGCCCGGCCGGACGAGCGGGTGGCGGTGCTTCCGCGGCGGCCCTAGTGATCGCCGAGTACGGCGACCTGCTCGCTCGATTGGGCGCAGCTGGTGCTCGCTCCCGAGTGTTTCGGCGTGTCGCCGGGGCGATTTGCCCCTGTGTTGATTCGACTCGTCACCTGGTGGTATTCGAACGACTGGGCAACTCCGATTACGGAATGGCGACGTCGCCGTCGCGTTGGTGAAGTCGGCTGTCGAATTTCGCAGGCCTAACGAAGGAGTTAACGATCGCGCTCCTGCGTGGCGTCGTACTGTGTTTCGAGGAGGATGGCCGATTCTGGTGAATCGTCTAGTTGGCGATCGGTATGGTTGGGCACGTGGCGTGCCAACGCTGGAAGTCTGGCCGACGCCGGCATCAAGACGGCCAAATAGGTTGCGGAGGGTTTCAATGAGATGTGCATCGATGTTGGTCTTGGTTGCGAGCGCACTCGGGTTCACGACTTCGTGCATGAGCGGTAGTCCGCAGACTTCGCGAAACTCGAACGGAACCGATGCAGACAGAGCCGCAATCAGTGCGACGCTGACTGCGTACGCGGCTGCCTGGAAGGCGTCGGATACAGACCGTATTGTGGCGCTCTATGCGCCGGACGCGATTATCATGCCGACCGATCACGTTATCGAGCAGGGAGCGGCCGCGATCGCGAGCTACAACAAGGCGTTCTTCAACGAGTACACTCCTGGTGACTTCGTGATCAACCAGGAAGAGACGCAGATCTCTGGCGACTTGGCATTCAACCGGGGGTCATTCTCGTATTCTGCGACGCCGAAAAACGGTGGAGCGTCGATTCAGGATCGCGGGAAATACGTCGTCATCATGGCTCGAGAGGCGGACGGCACGTGGAAGTGGACGCGCGATATCGATAATAGCGACGGTATGCCAGCCGCCAGTGAAGGGAAGGACAAGTGAAAGTAGATCCTAAAGTCGTGTATCCCCTCACCGTGCTTGTCTGCATCGTTGCCGCGGCAGTTGCATCCAGCGCACAGACGGCGGCGCCGCTAGCACCTGCCGCACGCCCCGGCGCCGCTGCCCAGTCTCGCGTCGCCGATGGCTTGCCGCGGGCGGCGGACGGCCATCCCGATTTCTCTGGGGTGTGGCAGACCCTCAACACTGCCGCGTGGGATATAGAGGCCCATCAAGCCGACACGGGAACACCAGCTGGTGAGGGCGTGGTTGAAGGAGGCGCGTTGCCCTATCAGCCCAGCGCGCTCGCGAAGAAGAAAGAGAACTTCGCGAAGCGGCTTACGGATGACACGGACGCCAAGTGTTACATGCCAGGTGTGCCCCGGATCACGTACATGCCATACCCGTTCCGGATCGTTCAGGCTCGCGACATGACCACGATCATCTACGAGTACATTCACATCGTTCGCACGATCTACACGAACGGTACGAAGCACCCCGAGGGCATCGACTGGTGGATGGGTGACTCACGTGGACATTGGGAGGGTGACACGTTGGTCGTCGATGTCATCGATTTTAATGATCAGACGACCTTCGACAAGGCTGGCAACTACCACAGCGAAGCACTTCACGTAGTCGAGCGGTACAGCCTCATTGACAAGGATCATTTGAACTACGAGGCCACGATCGATGACCCGAAGGTTTATACGCGTCCGTGGAAGATGAGCATGCCAATCTACCGCCGGATCGAGAAGAACGTCAGGCCGCTCGAGTACGACTGTTACGCGTTCGAGCACCTGTTCTCGTTGAAGGGAACACCGGCAGACCCCGATCGATAGAAAGGATTGGGCAGTTCAGAACGTTACCGGGGCATTGATCCAGAGAAGTACGCATTCACGGTCGGTCAGACTGGACCATCGGTGTGATTGCGTGCTGTGGAAATAGAGACTGTCGCCGGGCCCGAGGACGTAGCGCTCGATCTCATCGAGCCACACTTCAAGTTTGCCCTGGAGCATGTAGAGCAATTCTTCGCCTTGATGACTATATGAACCTCCGCTCGTCGTTCTCGGAGCAATGCGCACAAGATGTGGCTCCATCATCGTCGCTCCGAAGGCGAGCAATTCCATTCGAACGCCCGGTCCGAATCGCAAAATCGGGCGATCCTTTCGACGGAGGACCTTCTTGCGCATCGTGTCCTCGACAATGAAGAAGGACATCACATTCGTTTCGTACACCTCCGCTAATTTCTGAACCACTGCTACCGTTGGAACTGCATGACCGTGCTCGATCGCACTCAGCAGCGTTGGCGCAACACCAGTCCGTCGCGCAACCTCGGTTAGCTTCAATCCTTTTTCACGGCGTAGCGTCGCCAGTCGCTCCGATAACTCTGGAAGAAACCACTCGGGGCCAAGCAGGGGACCAGACTCCGGATCCCGTTCGCGCTGAAGCTGGATGCCAGGGATGTTGATACGCTTGCTTTTCCGTAGATACTGGATCTGTTTAAGTTGCTCCACGACCGCTCGCGAATACAGCCGGTAACCTGCCTGTGTGCGAGTCGACGTCAGGAGGCCCATTTTTTCCCAGTTGCGCAGTGTTGATGCGCTCACGCCGACCAGCGCTGCAACGTCACCGATTCGCAGCAATTCCGATTCGTTTTTGCGCTTTGCCAAAGCTTGTTAATTTTTTGAAATGTACGTACAGCCGTCAAGACGAGTGTCTGATAGTTGCAACACCTTGTTCGATCAGTCCTTCCGCGACGTAAACATTGCAACAAATGTGTAGAGTGTCCGCGATATCGTATGGCCCCACGCTATCCGGTAACCATCTGTCACAACGGTTGTTAATGCACCCGTAGCGCGTTCCAGACGATCGGGTCGCGCGGTAATTGATCGCATGCAAGGTGCCCCCTATAGTTCCAGCGCCCCGTCGGCCATCGAACGGGTGCGATACATCTGTCGGAGTCGGCTGCATTCATCGAAGCCCCTAGGCGGCTTACATGGCAATGATTCGAAAACTCACCAAGATTCCTGGTCCAAAATCGGTCGACCTGATCGCCCGCAAGGATTCAGCCGTGCCGCGAGGAGCACATCAGGTAGCCCCAATCGTCATTCGCTCGGCTCACGGAGCGCTCGCCAATGATGTCGATGGCAACACCCTGATTGATTTTGCCGGCGGCATAGGCGTTCTGAACGTTGGTCACTCAAACCCTTCGGTTGTCTCGGCGGTGCAAGAGCAGCTCGAGCGTTTCACCCACGTCTGCTTTGCCGTGGCCTCGTACCCCGAGTACATCGATGTTGCCGAGCGGCTCGCTCGACTGACGCCAGGTGATTTTCCGAAGAAGACGTTGTTCGTGAACACCGGTGCCGAGGCAGTTGAGAATGCGGTGAAGATTGCCCGCCACGCCACCAAGCGTCCCGCAATCCTTTGTTTCGAGGACGCGTTTCACGGCCGAACGTTAACCGCTCTCGCACTAACGAGCAAGGTGCAACCGTACAAAGCCGGAATGGGTCCATTCGACACGTCGATCGTTCGCGTGCCGTATGGGTACTGCTATCGATGTTCGTACAAGCTGTCGTACCCGTCGTGTAACGTCAGCTGCGTCGATCAGATTGAGACGTACTTCTCGCGCTACATCGAACCGCAGTCAATTGCCGCCGTGATCGTCGAACCCGTTCTTGGCGAAGGCGGATTCGTGGTCCCACCGCGTGAGTACTTACCGAGGCTCGGAGCGCTATGCCGCAAATACGGGATCCTCACGATCGCCGATGAAGTTCAAACCGGGATCGGCCGTACGGGGAAAATGTTTGCGTGCGAACACTCAGACTTCGTGCCGGATCTGCTGCTCACGTCGAAATCGTTGGCGGGTGGTCTCCCATTGGCGGCGGTGATTGGACGCGCCGAAATCATGGATTCGCCGATTCCCGGCGGCTTGGGCGGCACGTTCAGCGGAAATCCACTTGCGCTCGCGGCTGCACAGGCCGTGCTGGATGTCATCGAACGCGATGGGCTGCTCGAGCGCGCCGAGCGTATCGGCGAGCGTATCGAAGCTCGCGCGAAGCAGTGGGCCGCGCGTTATCCGTTTGTTGGCGACGTCCGTCGCCTCGGAGCGATGGTCGGTGTGGAACTGGTGCGTGACCGTGAGACGCGTGAACCCGCGCGAAGCGAGACTTCGGAGATCATCTCGGACGCGCTTGCGCATGGGTTGATCATTCTCCCGGCGGGTACCTACGGGAATATCGTTCGATTTCTGCCGCCGTTGGTGATTTCTGACCAAGCGCTCGACGAAGGACTCGACGTGCTCGGCGCGTCGTTTGAAACCATGTACGCCGCTCGCGTCGCGGAGTATGCGGCGAATTCCGTAACCGTCGGATAATTCCTACCGAGGCCAATGACTCAACAAACCGTGGCGGATCTGGAACAAGCGGAAAGCGCAGAACATCTTGAACGTCTCGGTTACCACTCGACGTTCCAGCGATCGATGAGCCGTTGGGAGAACTTCTCTCTGGGATTCACGTACCTGTCCCCAGTTGTCGGCGTGTATTCGGTGTTTGCCGTAGCTATGGTGGCTGGCGGACCGCCAATGATCTGGTGGTACCTAATCGCAGGCTTCGGGCAGTTGCTGGTATGCCTTGTATTCGGGGAAATCGTGTCTCAGTTTCCCATCGCAGGCGGGCTGTACCCGTGGGCGCGACGGTTGGTAGGCAAAAAGTGGTCTTGGATGGCGGGTTGGATCTATGGCTGGGCCCTCTTTACGACGGTCGCGGGGGTTGCGGTCGGCGCAGGCCCGTTTCTCGCGTCGATGCTCGGCTTTACCAGCTCGCCGTTCTCAACGACCGTTATCGGATTGTTGCTGGTTACACTCTCGACGGCGCTGAATCTCAGGGGCACGAAACTGCTGGCGCATGTCGCCATGTTCGGATTCGTATGCGAGATTGTGGGCGCGCTGGCCGTCGGAATCTACCTGTTTGCATTCAGCCAGCATCAAAGCTTGTCAGTGATCGTTCAGACGTTCGGCGTTACGCGTAACGGAACCTATCTCTATGCCTTCTTGACAGCCGCACTCGCCGGGCTGTTCACGTGTTACGGCTTCGAGGCGTGCGCCGACGTTGCCGAGGAGACGACCGATCCTGAGACGCAGATCCCGAAAGCAATGCGAACAACGATTTACGTCGGCGTGTCAGCGTCGATCTTCGTGTGTCTCGCACTGATTCTCGCGGTTCGTGACATGCCTGCCGTCCTCAGTGGGCAGGATACCGACCCTGTGGGCAACGTTCTGAGGAATGAGTTCGGTCCGGTTGCATCGCGCCTTGTCATTGCGGTCGTGCTGGTCTCGTTCATTTCGTGCATCTTGAGTCTGCAGGCTGCGGTAAGCCGCTTGTTGTTTTCCTATGCACGCGACAACATGATCGGTGGAAGTCATTTCTTGCTGCGGATGTCGAGTCGAAATGTTCCGTCGAATGCGCTTGCCCTGTCGGGAATCATTCCCGCGCTGATCGTAATCACGGGTTATTTCATCCAAGACGCGCTCGCCACGATCGTCAGCTTCGCCGTGGCGGGCATCTACATGTCCTTTCAGATGGTTGTGGCTGGCGCGTTGTTGGCTCGAATGCGTGGATGGCGCCCAAGTGGTCCGTTCAAAATCGGGCGTTTGGCGACGGTGGTTAACGCGACCGCGTTGCTATACGGCATTTTGGCGATTGTGGATATCTTTTGGCCGCCTTCCGCGAACGGGTCCCCTTGGTACCTCGTCTATGCAATTCCCTTCACTGCCGCCGTGGTCATTGGTATTGGCGCCTTTTACATGACGGTAGGTAGACCGTACGACAGAGGCGATGCACCTGCTGGAGACGCTTGGCAAATCCGCCACTCCGTCAGTCGTTCAGCGTAGCAAAAACGTATCGCCGGGAACCTTACAGGAGCAATGCAAAGTCACGCCATCGCAAGGTTAAGCTGGAACGGCGGCAAGCTGATGATAAATGGTGATTTATCGGATTTGCGCAGGGCCCGTGGTGTGGGAATTTGCCGAACGTTGATCGTTGGATCCGCGTTTCCTATATTGCCTGAACAAGCTGACGACGCCGATTGCTGGAGAGAAGGATGAACATCAAAGCTGCTGTGCTTTTCGCCGGTTGTGCATTCCTGACGTGCGAGGGTTTCGCCGCAGCGCATCACTCATTTGCTGCCGAATTTGATGCGAACAAGCCAATCACGCTGCACGGCAAGGTGACCAAGGTTGAACTGATTAATCCCCACGGTTGGTTGTATATCGACGTCGTCGGTGCTGACGGGAAGGTGACGAATTGGGCGATCGAGACCAACGGCCCTAATGCTTTGCTACGACGTGGCTGGCGCAAGGACACCGTCAAGGTGGGCTTTGAGGTTGTCGTTCAGGGCTACGTCGCCAGGAATGGCTCACCGACCGCCAACGGCACCTCAATAACGCTTCCAAATGGTGAAAAATTGTTCGTCGGATCTACGGGTACTGGTGCGCCGACCGATCAACAACCGAAGAGCAACTAAGCTTGCCGCGCGGAGGCGCGCAAACCGCTGTCCGCTTTGGCGACGTGGGCTCGCTCATCCGCTAGGTTCGCCGCAGAGGCCTACCGTCCCATAGCCTGCTACGTCTCTGAATGCGCATTCCGCGAGCTTGCAGCTCGCGGATAAAGTCCTTTGCTGGTATTGCCTGTTCAGGAGGAACAACTCCTCTGGCCGTGATCTCGCCGCGCGCGAGCATTTGCATCGCGATGGACGGAGGGCACCCTGTATCGATGTCGCTCCCGGTACGCCACTTACGGTTGCCCCGTGCATGGCAATCGATGGTGTCCTCTATGGCCTCTCCATTGCGACGACCGCGAACGACGACGCGCAAGATCTCGCACTCGTCGGGAATACCCGATTGGCGCGCTGGCGCGCCGCTTTCTGCAACCAACGCAAGGAACTCGATTGGAATTACGTTGGTGCCGCTGATACGAATGGGAGTCGTGTCGAACAAACCAAGTTCGCGTAAGAACGCCAGCCGCTCGATGGTATTAGGTGGGAATGCGATGCGAAACGTACATGCGCGAATTCCTTTCCGACGATATGTCAGCGGGAGCGTCGCAATTTCGCTATGCAGCGTCAAAACGGCTGTTTGCGCACCCACAGGCATCGGAAACCGCACGCGTCTGGCACCGCTCATGGGTGGTTCGAATATCAATCGTCCGCCACTAAAAACGGCGGCTTGTTGAGACGCTTCTTCAAAGAGCGTCCGCACGGAGTACGACACGCCGAATGGCGCTGTTACCTGTCGACGCTTGTGGTCGACGCCGCCAACGTAAATGTGGATCTCCGTGACTCGCTCCATTGTGTCGGCTGACGCCCGCGCGAGCACGTTCACGATCCCTGGAGCAGCACCGATCCCCAGAAGCGCCAGACGCTCTGCGCGTTTCCAAACGAGGTGCTGACGAAGTTGCGCCCTTGTATGATGGAACAGGCCTCCGAGGTCGCAGTAGTGTGTCCGTGCAGCGAGCGCGCCTTTCATAACTGTCGAATTGAATCGGTGATGGGTAGCGTTAAGGATCGCGAACGCGTTCGTTGCCTTGAGCAGCGTTTCAACCTCTAGAACGTTTCCGGCGTCGACGCGGTCGCAACGAATGCGAACGCGTCGAGAGTGGGGTAACGAGTTCGCCACCTTTGTCGCTACGCCAACATCCACATCAGCGATCACCAATACGGAACCATTCGATGCAGTGTTCATCAGGTCCCTGGCGATGATGCGGCCCATAGCTCCTGCGCCCAAGACAACGAATGTTCTTCCAGTTGTGTGTGATGCGTCGTTGCGCGCAGGATTCGTCACGTCAATATTCTGCTCGCATACACCTAACCAGTGAAATGGGTGAGAACCGCGCGGCGCGAGGGGCGTCGGTTCGGCGGCCTTAGCGGGCACGCGCAGCCGGCCGCCAGCTGGATCAAATTTCCACGCTGGTCATGAGCTGCCGAAGATCCACGGGATGGATCTGAATGGCGACACCACCGATTTTACGGACGACTGACTGCGTTGTCCGGAGCGGTTGACGTGGCCAGCGATCGTCGAAGACGCATTCGGACTCGTCGATCCGTCCTGTCGATGGCACACTCGCGGCGAAGCATGCGGCGGTCACCGCTCCTCGCGAGAACATCACCGTTATCTTCGAAATCTTTACAGGGTTGCTGCAAGGTTAGCAAACGCGGCACCACCGACTAAGTCCCGGCAGGAATAGACCTTGCGCATCCCGTGCGAGGTCCGGCGGCACCCCGAACCTTCGACCTTGATCGCGATTGGGGCCGGAGCGAAGCTCTCGCATCACGAACAAACTCCGCATGAAAAAGGGTGAGGTATGAGGCGAGGACCGATTGTTGCGATCGTCATGTTCGCCCTGGTGCTAATTGTCACGAGGGCTTCCGGCCAGGTGCTCACCGGCACCATCATCGGCACTGTCATGGACGAATCACAATCGTCCCTTCCCGGCGTTACTGCGACGCTAACGTCGCCGGCTCTGCCCGGCGGTCCGGTCACAGCGGTGACCAGCGAAACGGGTGAGTATCGCTTCGTCGCCCTGGCGCCAGGCATCTACACTCTCGCGGTGTCGCTACCCGGATTCGCCACTTACCAAGAGGAAGGTCTTCGGGTCACGGCGGCCGGAACCCTTGAGCGCAACATCACACTGAAGGTCTCAACGATCAACGAGACCGTGACAGTGAGCGGCGAGAGCCCGATGGTTGACGTTCGGCAGGTCGCCGTGTCACACACGGTATCGACGGAGCTAGTCGAGAACCTCCAGAACCAGCGGTATAGCGTTCAGGAGTACGCGAAGTGGGTTCCCGGTGTCTCGGCCGGGGATCCATCGGCGCGTAGTCAATCGGTTGCGGTCATGGGATCTACCACCAGTGAAAATTCCTGGCTGATGGACGGCATCGTCACCAACAGCCCGCTCAATGGCGGATCACATCAGGGTGGCGATCCCGATACCATCGAGGAACTGCAGGTGTCGACGCTTGGCGCTTCAGCGGAATATGCGATCGCACAGGGCGCCGTCTTCAACTTCATTCTTAAGTCGGGGACGAATCGTTTCTCCGGCACCGGTTCATACGTGTACCAGAACGATTCGATGGTCAGTAAGCCAACGTTGGTCGACTGCAATTGTCCCGCGGGCCGCACTGGATTCTCGCGCCGTGGCGTAAAGGATTATTCGTTCCACGTGGGCGGTCCCATTATTAAAGATCGCCTATGGTATTTCGTGGGCGGCATCAACTGGCAGAGGAAGGAGTCATCCCCAGGTGCCGATCCACACAACCAAGCCTACGACCAGGACAGCAAAGAGTCCGGAAAGATTACCTGGAAGATCAGCAACCGTTGGAAGTACAGCGGAGTATTGAACAACGAGCCGTTCAGGACGCCGGGCCGTCCCTCATTAACACAGCCGACAGTTTCAACGCTGCTCGATCGCGATGGCACCGGCATCGGCATTGTCACTTATGGCAACGAGCTCACCGACGAGCTTTCTAGCAGCACGTTGCTCACGATGCGCGTGAGCGGAACGTTCGATCCAGATCCGAAGGGCATAGCAAAAAGCGGTGACTACGTTACGCCCAACCACACCGATTCCGCGACGGGTATTCAGAGCGGCGGCACGCTCATGTTCTACCGCCAGAATCTTCAACGGCATAACCAGTCGTTCAAGATCAACCACTACATCCAGGGCAATACACTTGACCAAGACATTCGGGGTGGAGTCCAGACTGAGTACTCGTCGTTCAGCGAGCGCGATGCATGGCCCGGCGGAGTCCATTATGTGGACGTGAACGGCGCACCGGACCAAGCAATTTACCGGAATGCCTACGGTCAGGGCTCGAACTACAACTGGCAGGGCGGATGGGCTGAGGACCAGATGACGTTCAGGAAACGACTCACCCTGAACCTTGGCGCGCGATGGGACCGGATTAAAGGAAAGAGCCCAGATCTCCCAGCGACTGACAACGAACTTAAACCGACGGGACAGACGATAAAAGGTCTTGGCGATCTGTTTACGTGGAAATCGATTTCGCCGCGGCTCGGCTTCAACCTGAAGCTCACCGACGATGGGCGAACAACTCTCCGGGGTAATTACGGACGCGCCTATCGGCCCGTCTTCCTGCAAGACCTGAATCTCATCTCGCCGGCGCAGTCACCGAGTACGCTCAAACGATGGGATCCGACCACTCGCGACTACACGACTCTGGTGTCGATCACCGATCCCCTTGCCAACGTTGGGATTGACCCTGCCATCAAGCCCCCTTTTACGGACCAGTACGCAATCGGTGTCGATCGGCAAATCGCTCGAAGCATGGCGTTCAGCATCAACTACGTCTACAAGCACGGTGAACGTCAAGTCGGTTGGAAGGATACAGGCGGCATTTATGGCACGCAGAATGTCACGCTAGCCAACGGTCAAACGCTGACGGTGTTTCCGCTGTTGAATGCTGCGAGTGCGCGCAGGTTCCTTCTTACTAATGGACCAGGGTACTTCAATAAGTACCAGGGACTGTTGCTGACGGTCACGAAGCGAATGTCGGCGCATTGGGCGACCGACGTGTCGTACACGGAATCGCGGTCGACGGGATTATCGACGACGGGGACAACGGGCCAGGATCCGAACAACCTGATCAACCTGACGGGGCCCATTGCTGCTATCGATCGGCCGCATATGCTTACGACGCAGTCCATTGTAGAAATCGCGCCGGTCGGCGTTATGATCTCAGCAAACCTGCAGGTTGTTTCGGGTCTTCCCTACGCGCCGCAGGCGCTCGTGCAACTGCCGCAAGGTCGCCAATCCATTAACATCGCGCCCCCGGGTGGCGTGTATCGATTCCCTCGCCAGAACATCTTAGCCTTGCGATTCAGTAAGCAATTTGCGCTCGGCAGCCTGCGTAAGGTGGAGCTCATTGCCAACGTCAATAATGCTTTGCAGGCACAAGCCTACCAAACGGCCGTCACCTTTAATTATTTTGATCCGCGCTTTGCTCAGCCGAGCACATGGATGGAACCGCGTAACATGAACCTGATGGCCAAGGTGTCATGGTAGACGCGACGTCGCGTTTGGAGGATTCGATGAAAGCGACAGCAATCTCACTAGTCGTGATGACGCTAATGGTAACCGCGTGCAGCCCCGCGGCACCGCCTGCACCAGCGACAACGCCGGCCGCGGCACCTGCGCCGGTAGCCTCGGAGGACGGACCGGCCGGCGTAAAGAAAATGCTCGACACCTACACCGAGGCATGGCTTGCGAGTGACGCGAAGAAAATCGGCACACTCTACAGCGATGACGCAATGCTGTTGCTAGTCAACCAGCCGATTCTCACTGGGCGCGATGCCGCGATCAAGGACAGCCAGGATTTTTTCGACAAATACAAGCCCGTTGCTTTCGAAGCGCCGGCTGAAGAAATGAAGTTCGCGGATGGCTGGGGGTGGGCGCGCGGAATCTACAAGGACACATACGTCAGCAAGGCGAACGGTAAGTCAACGAGTGATCAGGGGAAATACATCATCATCGTCGTCAGGCAACCGGATGGGTCGTGGGTCATGACGCGCGACATTCATGACAGCGATGGTCCATCCAAAGCCGTTACCCCGTCATCCAAGTGAGCGTGATTTGAGTGAGCGTTATCGTTCATAAACGAGCGGCGACGGTTCGTCCCGAGCCGCTCGATGTGCACCCTGGACGACTGAGCCTGATCGATGCCGTGTCACCTCGCGAGGGCGCGGCGATATCGGCTGGTGTGTGTGAGATCTGGAGTGATGCACCAGTCGATTTCCACTACGACAATTACTGCGGCACGTGGTATTTGCTTGAAGGACACATCGCGCTGAAAGAAGGTGAGCGGCAGTACGAAATCGAACCAGGCGACATCGTCCACATTCCGCGTCAAGCTGGATTGAGCGTTTCCTTTGGGACGCCATCGTATGGGAAGTTCTTTTTCGTCACTTATCCGAACTGGCGATAGCGGCGGCTATCGAACGATGTGTACGCAATTCGGCGGTAACCGCCGCGCTATGCGGGTCATTGCTCCGTTCGTAATCGTCGGATCACTTCTATCAATTGGCGTGACCGGTCAGGGGACGCAGCCGGCTCCTGCTAACCATCCTGTCGCAATGACAGCAGATGGCCATCCGGACATCCAGGGATATTGGCGTGGAGCTGGTAACGCCGGAGGGGCCGCGTACGATCTCGAAAGAGGCATGCCTGACGATGAGCGCGTCCTCACGTCAAGACCGGCCGGCCAAGCTGCTGACGTGCAGGTGATCGTCGATCCGCCTGACGGCAAGATTCCATATTTACCGTGGGCTGCAAAACTGCGGGATGAACTTCGCGAAAAGGCGCTGCATCCGAGGGGCCCAGAAGATCTCGATTCGGGAACTCGCTGTTTCCAGGTAGGCGTGCCGCGCCACGCGTTTGCCGGCGGGGGCGACTTTCAGGTTCTGCAGTCACCGACGTACGTCGTCATCCTCTACGATCGGGGGTCGTCGCGATACATCGCGCTCGACGGACGGGCGCACATCTCGGCGAAGATCAAGCTGTGGATGGGCGACTCGGTCGGCCATTGGGAAGGCAACACGCTGGTCGTCGATGTAGCGAACAACAACGAATATCCGTGGTACGACGTGTACGGCAACTTCCATAGCGCCGAACTCCGCGTCATAGAGCGGTGGACCATCCTCGACGCTGGTACTATTCGGTACGAAGCAACGAGCTACGACCCGCAGGTGTTCTCGAAGCCGTGGACGCTTCGCAACGAGTTCAGGCGCATCACGGACAAGTCGTACGAGCTGTGGGAAAACAGCTGCTACGAGGGGGAGCGGAGTGTCGATCTGATTCTGAGCGGAAGCGCCGCAGAGAAGAAGTAAAAGGTATCAGGGCGTAAACCGCCGCATCGCGATCATCACGGCGACCAACAATCCTGCCGCCGCGCCCAACACCAACGCACCACCAAACGAGAGGTTCCACGCGGCCGATCGATTGCTCGCCCACGAGAACACGATCGACGCGAGCAGGCCGGGGTTCCCTGCCTGTGCCACTTCACGACAGGATGCCATCGACGGCAATGCGGGCAGCGGAGGAGATCACCAATTCGGAGCGGCGCATTCATCGTGGGAGGATGCACAACTGGCAAGACAGCGCAGGTCAGCTCACGAACGGGATTCGGCCTAGAATGCTTTCTTTGGTGTGTGTGGTTCCAGCAGTCGCGAATCGGACTGGCCGGTAGTAAGTAGGCGAACGGTAAGAAAAATTGGTTTAGCTCAGCAATCGCCGCAAGTGAACCTTTTCTCGCGGTGTTCCGTATCGTGCCCCAGGAACACCCAGAAGATCGGAGGAGCATGAGATGGTTGGAAGGACTATCGGAGCCGTTTCGGGCACGTTGGCGCTCGCCACCCTGATAACTGTCGCAATCACGTCTCAACCGACAGCGCAAGCCCCCCAATTGACGGCGAAGTATTTCTCTTCATACTCGCGGCCACACCGGGTGACGATCAGTCGGAACGGCAATGTCGTGACGACCCTCAACATTCCCGCTGGTGTGTGGCTTAGCGTGTATTCAGACCAGGAGCCCGTTCGCACGGGACAAGACGGCCGTCTCGAATTCCATGGAAACGTCGAGATCCGCACAATGCCCAATGCGGAGGTTCAGCGTCCGGGGTCCGGCGACGCAACGGACATGATGGCGAGCGCTCCGCTTGTCGTCGCCGCGCAGAATGTTGACGTGCTCTCGGAGACCGTGATTCCGTAGACTGACGGCTCGGTCGGTCCACTACAGGATCGGAACTGCCTCGGCCCTGGATCAGGCTTCTCCCGTCTGCGAAGCTGAAGGGGTGCGGATTGCCCCGATGACGCTCCTGAAGGTACTCCCAGGCGGAGGGCAGGGGAGAGTTGTTCGAGAAGCCGCACGCGGGAGAGTGGCGCTACGTCAGGGCGAGGAGAGAGTTGCTGTTGGCGTAGGTCTTCTGCGCGTTTATATTCTCTCCTCCATGTCCTTGCAGTTCGGCCCGACAACCCGCGACGAGCAATCCGTCCAAATCGGCTACGAAAGGAGATGCCTGTGAGACTACGACGTGTGGTCCTCGCTCTCATGCTCATTCCAGTGGCAGCAATCGCACAGACTCCCGACCCGATCGCAGGAGCGTGGGAACGGATTTCGATGACCAACGTGAAAACCGGCGAGTCGGTCCGGTTTATCCCTCCCCCGATGCACGTCATCTACAGCGACGGTCAGTTCGTCGGCTTCCAAGCAAACGGTGACAGGCCAAGACTCCAGAAGTCGCCGAAAGACATGACCAAAGAGGAGTTGCTGCAGCGCACTTATCTGGCGGGCCAATACGGGTCGTACCGCATTTCAGGGAACAAATTGATGCTGAAAGTTGTGAGCGCCGCGGAGCCGCTCAACGAAGGTCTTGAACTCACGCAGGAGTTCCGCGTGGACGGCGATTCGCTGGTCATCATTGGCACGAACACGCGGGGAGAAACCTACGAAACGCGGTTCAAACGATTACGCCCGACGAACTGACTTTCGTTGCCAACACAATGTTCTGAACGATGCCCTTCAAGTCCCAAGCGCAACGTCGCAAGTTCGCTCAACTCTTGGTCCAGGGGAAGATTTCGCCGGACACATTCGAGGAGTGGAACCGCGAGACGGGCAGCAAGCGACTCCCTGAACACGTCAAGCGAGAGAAATCGAAGCGGACGGAATCAACGACGTGGACGCGGAAGGCGACGAAGAAGCGGTGAGCGATCGACCTTTCCCCGTCGTCGCGCGATGGCTGGCTGCTGGTCTGAACATATTGCTGCTGTCGGTCGAGGTCGGATACCTCATTCCACGATGGGTAGGTGACGACGAGATTGTGATGGTGACGCTAACAGTCGGGGCTGCTGTCGTCACGCTCGCGTTGATGATCGATTACTTCCGCCGTGGGCTGTTGGGCAACAACCGGCGAGTGAGAGCGGGGGACCTTCAGCCGATCCCAATCTGGCTGCGTTGGGGCGCTATTAGCATGAACCTCTTGGCGCTCTTCAGTCAGGGTGTGCTTCTGTCGTCACGCGGTGGTGTTAATCTACGGGCACTTCAAGAAGTGCTCGTCACATCCCTTTTGGTCGCAACGCCCGTGGTGAGTTTGGCGATCCTCCTCGATTACAACCGTCGTCGTCTGTGAGCAAGGAGCATCGCTTGGCATTCCTTTCGAGGTCGGCGGCGGAGTCAACCGACGCGCACCTTCTCCACAAGCCAATCGTTCAGAATGGTTGCGTTCTACGCCGAGTTCGCGCTTCGATGGAGTGTCGCACCCGAGCGGACCCAAGTCACCCGCCAGCCTTCTCGGCGCAGCAGCACCCAGATCCGCGTATAGCCGAATCTGGGCCGGGCGTGCGCCAGCTCGCGGATGCGAGGCCCGTTGGAACGCGATCGACTGAGGACCAGATGTTGACCGTGCACTGTGCGCCGCGGCGATTGCGTGATCCTGACGATGTATGGCGGTTTTTTTGAAAAATGGAGCCGGCGCGCGGGCTTGAACCGCGGACCTGCTGATTACGAATCAGCCGCTCTACCAACTGAGCTACGCCGGCAATAAAGGCAGGAAAAGCATTGTAGCAGGGGAGCAAAGGCGGACGCGATTCTGCCGATAAGTACTTCGTCTCCAGACGGGAATGCAGACGAAGCGCCGGCGCGCGATATACGAGGCCCTCCTCTTGGAGGCGCTTGGGTTCATCTTCGTCTCCCTGTTGATCTGGGTCAACGATTACCTCGATCTGCCGCATCGGCTCCTTGGTGCCGGACCAACGCCGTTCCGTCCCGTCCAGGTCGCCATCGAGTCTGGATTCGTCCTCGCGCTGGGCGCCGCCGTCACGGGCGTTTCCTGGCTGACGTTCCGCCGCCTCGCGTATCTCGAATCGATGCTGACCCTCTGCGCATCGTGTCAGCGCGTCGGCGATGAGGGGCGGTGGATGCACTTCGAGCAGTTCGTCCAGATGCGCGATTCCACCGAGACCACGCATGGCATGTGCCCGGACTGCCAAACGTCATTCACGGTGGGGCGGAACGCGGAGGCGAAATGAGCCGCCCGCGTCAGCAAACGAATTATCTGCCGCCCATCATCACGCTGGCGGTCGCCGGTTTCCTCGGACTAATCGTGGTCTTCGCGCTCGACGACTGGGATCTCCCGGCGCGTTCCTACGGCGCGATGCTGAATCCGATCCGGCCGTACGCGTTTTCGATCAAAGTCGTCGCGGTGCTCTGCCTCTTCATCACGGTGCTCGGCGTCCTGCGCGAAGCGATCCTGCGCATTCAGAACCTCTCCACCATGATGACGATGTGTGCGTGGTGCCGGCGCGTGTCGGTGGAAGGCGAGTGGCTCTCGATCGATCAATTCCTGCACCAGCGCAAGCACACGACGTCATCGATCGGCCTTTGTCCCGACTGTTACGGGAAGAAGGCCGGCGACAACACCGTCACATCAGATCAATCCGCACAATCTCGTCGTCCGGCTCCGCGAGCGCTCCCTGGAAACGCAGGAAACTGACCGGCGGCGGCGTCAGCCAGATGTGCGCGTCGGGGACCTTCACGAACAGCTTCGCGATGGCCGGAATTCGTGGATGTACGACGTAGTGTTCCGACGGAATGCCCCGCTGCGCCATGCGAAGCGTCTCACGTCCGGCATAGGACAGCGCCACGGTCACCATTTTCGGTGAAGGCGTAAAGCCAATTCCCTTCAACTCCACGGTCTCGCCTTTGACCAGGCGTTCGCGCAGGGCCTTGGCCGCCATCGTGAAGCCGAAGCCGGCAAAGGTGCGCCCCTGCTCGACGTGCAGCGTGTCGGACCAACGTTTCACCTCGCCGTTTTCGAGCGTGGTCGCCTGTGCGGCCCCCGAGGTGAAATTGATTTCGAAGTTGCGAACGATCCTGCCGTTCGCGCTCTCGCGCCAGCCCCACGCTCGTTGCGCGAGCTCCGGGCGCTGCTGCAGGACAACGGTTTCCTCCATCTGCGTTCCACGACCCGCGTAGGTGATTCGCACATGCAGGCCGTCGCTGCCGATCCACTGCACGAAATTCCCGAGCGCGATCTGGTGCCCGACGGCATCGCGCAGGACCGGGTAACCGCGCACCGCGGTCTCGAAGTGCGTCCACTCAATCGCACGCGCAGGCACGCTCGCCAGCGCGGCAAGTCCGAGCGCAGCTATACACGTCCTTCGCATACGTGTACGGGGATGCAAGCGGCGGGGCTTTTACGGGGAAGGAAAGTTCTGATCCGGAGAACGAAACGCTCCCCGGATCAGGTGATCAACTCAGGAGGGAAGCGGCTACTTCGTACCTTTGTGCATCATCGGAATCTTCAGTTCGGCCAGCTTGCTGACCATGTCTTCCGCTGACGTCTCGGGCTTCACCATCTTCTCGATGTAGGTGATCTTGCCGTTCTTGTCGATGTAGAAGGTCCAGCGGTTGGCGACGCCGCGATCGTTCAGCACGCCGTACGCTTTCGCTGTCTCCTTCGTCGGATCGCTGAGCAGCGGGAAGTCCGCTTCCTTCTTCTCCACAACCTGCGCGTTGGCGCCTTGGCCCAGCGTCACGCTCTTCGCCTTGGCGAACTCAGTGTTCTTCTCGATCGGATCGACGCTCGCCATGAAGTACGAAACGTCGTACATCTTGATCTTGTCGCCGTTTTCCGCGAGCGACTTGCACTCGATGGTGCAGCCGCGCGTAAACGCCGCGGGGAACCACGCGAGGACGATCGGCTTCTTGCCCTTGAAGTCCGAGAGCTGGTAGGTCTTGCCGTCGGTCGCCTGCAGCTTGAAGTTCGGCGCCTGGTCACCAACCTTGAGGTCCGCTGTCTGGGCCATCGCCGCCGTGGCGAGGCCGAGCACGAGACTTGCTGTCAGCAATGCACGCATCACTCAACCTCCTGGGTCGAAAGCTAGAGTATAGGCGTTCATGACGAAAAAGGGCAGTCCGGACGATGCCAACCCCGGCGGTGAGCGGTCGGCGGCCCCTTTTGTCCCCAGAACAACAAGCATCCGCACCTTGTCGGCGGCCGCGCACGAATGTCGCGGCTGCGATCTCTACAAGAGCGCAACGCAGGTTGTCTTCGGCGCCGGTCCCGTCAAGGCGCGGGTGGTCTTTGTCGGCGAGCAGCCGGGAGACCAGGAAGACCGCCAGGGCGCGCCATTTGTCGGGCCAGCGGGCGCGATGCTCGACAAGGCGCTCGAGGATGCCGGCATTCCGCGCGATGACGTGTACGTCACCAATGCGGTGAAGCATTTCAAATGGGAACCTCGCGGCAAGCGGCGCATCCACAAAAAGCCGCGTGCGTCCGAAGTGAAAGCATGCCGTCCGTGGCTCGAAGCCGAGCTGCGTGCCGTCAAACCGGAGATCGTTGTCTGTCTCGGGGCGACGGCGGCGCAGTCGGTGCTGGGCACGCAATTCAAGCTGATGCAGAACCGCGGGAAGGTGATTGAACCGACAGGTCCGAAAGGGCCCGCGCTAGCGGTGCAACATGTCGTTGCGACGATTCACCCGTCCGCCGTGCTGCGCGCCCCCGATTCAGAAGGCCGGCGCCAAGCCTACGAATCGCTTGTCGCCGACTTGAGGGTCGTCGCCAAAGCGCTCAAATCGAAAGGCTGATTCTGATCGACCGTTAGCAGCATCATCAACCCAATGACGAGCACTGTCACTCCGAGGTACGGCGGAGGTGTGAGCCATCTTTCGCGCCTTTCGCACATTGCTTGATGAGGAGGATCTCATTCATGAGCCATGTGCGCGAACACCGGAGCATTCTGGCGGCACCCGAGAAGCGGCTACTTATCTTCATGGCACAACGGCTTCCGCGCGCGATCAATTCCGACCACCTGACGACCCTTGCACTTGCCGCGATGGCCCTCGCCGGCGCGGCATTCGCCGCCGCCAGGTGGGACATTCGCGCGCTCTGGGTCGTCGTCGTCGCGCTGGTGCTCAACTGGTTTGGCGACAGCCTCGACGGCACGCTGGCGCGCGTGCGGTGCGTGGAGCGGCCCCGCTACGGTTTCTATGTCGACCATGTGGTTGACATTGCAGGCGTCACGCTGCTTTTGGGTGGTCTGGCCTGCTCACCGTTCATGACACCCGTCGTCGCGCTCGGGGTGCTGATCGCGTATCTGCTTGTTTCCGGCGAAGTGTTCCTGTCGACAGCCGTCAGTGGCGTGTTCAAGTTGTCCGTCGCGGGGATCGGACCCACCGAGCTGCGGCTCATGCTTGCGACGGGGACTCTCGCATTGCTAAGGAATCCATTTGTGCGCGTCGGCCCCGTTACGGTCCCACTGTTCGACCTTGGCGGTTCCGTCGCAACAGCCGGTCTTTTCATCGTCTTCATCGTCTCGGCGCTGCGAAACGCCGCAGCGCTTGCGGTGGCTGAACGGCGGTAGTACGATTTTTCTCTTACGGTTTAGGCGAAATTCTCCACAGGATGCCCGAGACCCGGCAATCGGCTCGTGGGCCGCTCGTCGTGCGCGGCGCGCGGACTCACAACCTGAAGAACGTCGACGTGACGCTGCCGCACGGCAAGCTCGTCATCTTCACGGGTGTGAGCGGGTCGGGTAAGTCGTCTCTTGCATTCGACACGATTTACGCGGAAGGACAGCGCCGGTATGTCGAATCGCTGTCCGCCTACGCGCGGCAGTTCCTCGAGCGGATGGAGAAGCCGGACGTCGACCGCATCGAAGGCATCTGTCCCGCCATCGCCATCCGTCAGAAGAACAGCGTTCGCAACCCTCGTTCGACGGTCGGCACGACGACGGAGATCCACGACTACATGCGGCTGCTGTACGCGCGCGTCGGCCGAACGTTCTGCCGTCAGTGCGGCCAAGAGGTCGTGCGTGAAACCGCTGAGATTGTCGCCAAGCGGCTGTCGGAACTGCCAGTCGACACGCGCGTCCTGATTGGCTTTCAGATTCCGGTGGTCGCCGCGTCCACGACGGTGCTGGACGATGCCGAGCCTGGAGACGATCTGTTCGAGGGCGACATTCCGCGCTTCGATCCCGTCGCCGAAACCGTTTCGACGCTGCAGCGGCGTGGCTATGGCCGTCTGCTCGTCGATGGGCGAGCTGTGCCGTTCGACGAAATCGATCGCACGGGGCTCAAGGATCGGACGACGCTCGATGTCATTGTCGACCGCCTGAAGATCGAAGGGGATCTTCGCAGCCGTCTGACAGACTCGATAGAGACGTCATATCGGGAAGGCGGTGGCGCGGCATTCGCGATAGTTGTCCCGGAGCCGGGATCCGGGATTCGGGATCCGGAATCGGCCACTGAGCGGCTCGAGTTTTCGGAACGCTTCGAATGCCGGCGCTGCGGCATCGCCTACGAAACGCCGCAGCCGAGACTGTTTTCGTTCAACAACCCGTTCGGCGCGTGTCCGACGTGTCATGGCTTCGGAAACATCATCGAGCTCGATATGGGCCTGGTCGTCCCCGATCCGTCGAAATCGATCAACCAGGGCGCCATCGAGCCATGGAGCAAACCGCACTATCGCGCGCAACTGGCGGAGCTGAAACGCGCCGCTCGCAAGAACGGCATTCGCCTTGACGCGCCATGGTCGGAGCTGACCGACGACGAGCGGACCTTCGTCGTCGAGGGTGATGGCGCCTACGACGGCATCCGCGGGTTCTTCCGATGGCTGGAACGGAAGAAGTACAAGGTGCACGTTCGCGTGTTCCTCAGCCGCTACCGTGGCTATCTCTCCTGCCCGGACTGCGGCGGGGCGCGGCTGCGTCGCGAAGCGCGTGACGTGCGCGTCGGCGACAGGACGATCGACGCGGTCTCCGCGCTCACCGTCCGCGACACGCAGCAGTTCTTCGCCGACCTTCAGCTGACGGAAAAAGAAACTGTCGTAGCCGATAAGGTGCTCCGCGAGATCCGGCGCCGTCTGGCATTCCTCGCCGACGTCGGGCTCGATTACCTAACGCTCGACCGCCTTTCGTCGACGCTTTCAGGCGGCGAATCGCAGCGCATCAATCTGGCGACGTCGCTCGGGTCGGCGCTCGTCGGGACGCTCTATGTCCTCGACGAACCGTCAATCGGGCTGCACTCGCGTGACAACCGGCGGCTCATCGACATCCTCCAGCAGCTCCGCGATCAGGGAAACACCGTGCTCGTCGTCGAGCACGACGAGGACATGATTCGCGTCGCCGACTACGTCGTCGATATCGGTCTTGGTGCCGGCGAGCAAGGCGGCAAGGTGGTGTACTCGGGCGATTATCACGGATTGCTGCAGGAATCGCGTTCGTTGACGGCGAAGTATCTCCGGAACGAGCTGGCGATTCCGATTCCACATCCGCGACGCAAAGGGCTGGCGCAGAAGATTCGTCTGAAAGGCGCGACCGAACACAATCTGAAGGACATCGACATCGAAGTTCCGCTCAACGCGCTCACGTGCGTTACAGGGGTGAGCGGATCCGGGAAGTCCACGCTGGTGCACGATGTGCTGTACGCGGCGATCAAGCGCGCGAAAGGCGACTGGGATCGCCGTGTCGGCGCGTTCCGCGAGCTGCAGGGACTCGAGTACATCACTGACGTCGTTCTCGTCGATCAGACGCCGATCGGCCGCACGCCGCGATCCAACCCTGTCACCTACCTGAAGGCGTTCGATCCGATCCGTGAACTGTTCGCGCTGACGAAAGACGCGAAATCACGCGGACTGACCGCAAGCCACTTCTCGTTCAACGTTCCCGGCGGGCGCTGCGAGGCGTGTCAGGGCGAGGGAGAAGTGCGGGTGGAGATGCAGTTCCTCGCCGACGTCTTCGTTCCCTGTGAGCAGTGCGAAGGTATGCGCTTCAAGCCGCAGGTACTCGAGGTGCGCTACAAAGGGAGGACCGTTCATCAGGTCCTCGAGATGACCGTGCGCGAGGCGCTGGCCTTTTTCAGCACATCGCCGAAGGTGCTGCGTCGCCTGCAGGTGCTCGACGAGATCGGGCTCGGCTATCTCCGTCTTGGCCAGCCGGCGACCACGCTTTCCGGAGGAGAAGCGCAGCGCATCAAGATTGCGGCGCATCTGGCGTCGTTCGGCGGCGAGCGCTTGCTCTACATCCTCGACGAGCCGACAACGGGACTGCACTTCGACGACATCGCGAAGCTGCTGGCTGCGTTCAAGAAGCTGGTCGAGGCGGGACATACGCTGCTCGTCATCGAGCACAACCTCGACGTGATCAAGACGGCGGATTACCTGATCGATCTCGGTCCCGAAGGCGGAGCAGAGGGTGGATACGTGATTGCGACAGGCACGCCGGAGCAGGTCGCGCAGGTCGAGAAGTCATATACCGGCCAGGCGCTTCGCCAGGTGCTTGCCGCTGGCCGCAGCAATGCCTACGCGGCGAGGTAACGTTCGAATCGTTCGACCCGTTCGGATCGTTCGACCCGTTCGGATCGTTCGGGACGTTCACGTTCTGCCGCATTCGTTCTACGCGCGGCCCACGTTGAAGGTCGCGGAGGATCTCCTCGGCAAGGTGCTCATGCATCGCACGCGCGGCGGCCTCACCTCCGGCGTCATCGTTGAGACAGAGGCGTACGTAGGAGAAGACGATCCGGCGTGCCACGCCTCATTCGGGCGCACGGCGCGGAGCGAGCCGCTGTTCGGCCCGCCCGGCTTCGCGTATGTCTATCTGAACTACGGCGTTCACTATCTGATGAACGCCGTCACCGAAGCTGACGGTTATCCGGGCGCGGTATTGATCCGCGCCTTGCAGCCGCTCGACGGCCTCCACCTGATGCGGAAGCGCCGCGCGCCAGACGGCCGCGAGATCGACGACCACGCACTCTGCCGAGGTCCCGGCAACCTGACGAAGGCGCTCGGGATCACGATCAAGGACAACCGCCTCGATCTCGCCGTGAGCAAATTGACTATCGAGGACCGAGGCATCTCGGTCGGCGAAATTGCCACCGGGCCGCGGATTGGCATCAGGGTCGCGATTGAACGACCGTGGCGCTACTGGGTGGAAGGGCATGCCGCCGTTTCAGGTCCTTCGAATTGTTCCAACCGTTCGAATCGTTCGCGCTAGATGGGCGGCAAGGGCGATCCTGTGCGCAGAACGTGCGCGATTCACTTCGCGTCGGGACGTTCGCGGGATGTCTGACACGACTGCGAGACGCACTGCGAACGACCCGAACGATTCGAACGACCCGAACGATTCGAACGACCCGAACGATTCGAACGATTTAGGTTCCCCCGCGCGTGTACGTGAACTCCAGAATCGCGTCCGGGTTCGCGAGCTCGCGCGTGAGCGCGCCGTCGGGACCAACGGTGCGACCGTCAGGATCGGTGGCCAGGTAGAACCGAGCGCCATCAGGTGCAACGGCAATGTCGCGATAGCGGTTCAGCGTCTTGAAGTAGGGGATTGGAGCGCCCACCGGGTTGCGCGGATCGTCAGAGAGCGGCATGCGGAACACGACGCCGCTGATCATCGTTGTCAGCAGAAGCGAGTTCCGCCAGCCTGGTATCGCTGACGACGTGTAGACGTCGAGGCCGGCGGGTGCAGCCGTTGCGTTTCCGAGCGCGCGGAAGTCATATCCGTTCGGCACGGTAAAGAATGTCCTCGCCGGAGGCATGAAGTCAGGCAGGCGGAATTCCGATTCCTTGTGCCTCGGCACCGATGGCGGCGGATTGAGGACATCGAACTTCAGCGACGCGCACGGCTCAGGCGCGGATGCCGACCAGTTGGCGTACACATACGACTGATCGTCCTGATATCCGGCGATGAGCGGCCACCCGTAGTTTCTGCCCGCCATGACCACGTTCACTTCGTCATCGATGCTCTCGCCGTGCTCGGAGTCGAACAACCGATTGCTAGGCGCAAAGGTCAGCCCCTGTGGGTTGCGGTGTCCAAACGAGAAGATGTGGCTCCGCACGCTATTGATGACGGGGTTATCACCGGGGACCGAACCGTCAGGGTTGATGCGCAGAATCTTCCCCTGATACATCGTCCAGTCTTTTGCAGCGACGTCCGCAGCCGTCGGCAGGTCCTGCGCATGGTTGACGTTGCAGTAGTTCGCGAGGAAGTTGCTGCCCTGATCGCCGCGACTCAGATACAACTTGCCGTCCGGTCCGAACACCAGACGACCGGCGCCGTGATCGGTGCCGTGCGGTAGGTTCGTCAGGATGTCGGTCGGATTCGACAGCCGCTGCGTGCCACGGTCGTACGTGTAGCGCCGCACCTTCATACGTCGAACGAACGCTGCTCCGGGGTCGCCGTCGTAGGTGTACGCGACATAGACATAGTCGCGATTGCTCCCTTTCAACAGGTCAGGATGCAGCGCCATTCCGAGAAGGCCGTCCTGCGCCAGCGTTTGATTCACCTCGTCGATGGTGACGGCGACCGTTTGCGCCCCGGTCGCCGGATTGATGCGGACGACGCGTTTGCCAACCCGCTCAGTGACCCACAGAAACCCGTCGGGTCCCCATGTGACCTCCCAGGGTCCGCTGAGTCCGCTCGTGACGACGCGCGAGACGAACGCCTCCGGTCCGTGCGTTGTAATCACGCGCGGGTTGGTCGAGGGGGGCGCCTGCTGTGCGCGCGAGGCGACGAACATGACGCCGAGCATCACTGGAACGAGAAGCGCGAACCGGGCAGCGTCGTTTCTCATGGGGGGTGATGTTACGATTGAAATTCCGTCATGGGTAAAACTCTTTTACAGAAGGTCTGGGACCTTCACACCGTCCGCACGCTGCCGACCGGGCAGACGCAGCTGTTCATCGGCCTGCATCTGATTCATGAGGTGACGACGCCGCAGGCCTTTGACGCGCTGCGGCAGCGCGGCTGGCGAGTGGCGCGTCCTGACCGGACGTTCGGGACCGTGGATCACATCGTTCCGACGCGGCAGCGCGAGCGGCCATTCCTGGATGTCATGGCAGAGGACATGATTTCCTCGCTCGAGAGCAACTGCCGCGAATTCGGCATTCCGCTCTACGACATCGGCGACGAGCGGCAGGGAATTGTTCATGTCATCGGTCCGGAACTCGGATTGACGCAACCCGGGATGACGATCGCCTGCGGCGACAGCCACACATCGACGCACGGCGCGTTCGGAGCGGTCGCGTTCGGGATCGGTACTTCCCAGGTGCGCGACGTGCTGGCATCGCAGTGCATGGCGCTCGAGCCGCTGAAGGTGCGCCGGATCCGTGTGACCGGCCGAATGCCGCGCGGCGTCTACGCGAAGGACGTCATCCTGACCATCATCCAGCGTCTCGGCGTGGGTGGCGGCAACGGCTACGCCTACGAGTACGCGGGCGACACGATCGATCGGATGTCGATGGACGAGCGCATGACCATCTGCAACATGTCGATCGAAGGTGGTGCGCGCGTCGGCTACGTGAATCCCGACGAGACGACGTTCAAGTACATGCACGGCCGCGCGTTTGTGCCGCAAGGCGATGCGTTCGAGCGCGCAAAGGCGTGGTGGCGCTCCATGGCCTCGGATGGCGACGCGGTATACGACGACGAGGTGGTCATCAAGGCGGAGGAACTGACGCCGGTCGTCACCTGGGGTGTCAATCCAGGGCAGTCGATTGCCGTCACCGAGAAGGTGCCTGCCAACACGTCTGACCAGCAGGTGGCGGATGCGCTCATGTATATGGGGCTGCGTGCGGGTCAGCCGATCGCGGGGATGAAGGTTGACGTTGCCTTCATCGGTTCGTGCACCAACGGCCGCCTGTCGGACCTTCGAGAAGCGGCACGCATCGTCCGCGGCCAGCGCGTCGCGAAAGGTGTGAAGGCACTCGTCGTGCCCGGTTCTGTCGGAGTGCAGAAAGCCGCCGAGCATGAGGGACTCGACAAGACATTTCGTGACGCCGGGTTCGAATGGCGGGACGCGGGCTGCTCGATGTGTCTGGGCATGAATCCTGACAAGCTGGAAGGCGATCAGGTGTGCGCCGCCTCGTCGAACCGCAACTTCAAAGGGCGGCAGGGCAGTCCAACGGGACGAACGCTGCTCATGAGTCCGGCGATGGTGGCGGCCGCAGCCATCAGGGGCGTGGTCACCGACGTGCGCGAGCTCGTCGAAGAAGTCCAGGCGGGGGTGCGGTAATGGGCGCCGGCAAGATTGAAATCATCGAAGGGCACGCGCTGCCGATCCGCGGCGAAGACATGGACACCGACCGCATCATGCCGGCGCGGTTCCTCAAGTCGATCACGTTCGAAGGACTGGGCGAACATGTGTTCGAGGACGATCGGCTTGCGGCCAGGCGTTCGGGTCAGGTGCATCCGTTTGACGAACGGAAATATCAGGGTGCCTCGATTCTGCTCGCGAACCGGAATTTCGGCGCGGGGTCGTCGCGCGAGCACGCACCGCAGGGGCTGCATCGCTGGGGCATTCGCGCCATCGTCGCCGAATCGTTCGCCGAGATTTTTTTCGGTAACTCGCTGATGATCGGACTCGCATGCGTGACCGCATCGGCAGCCGATGTCGAGGCGTTGATGTCTCTGGTCGAGCGTCAGCCCGAGACGCCGCTGAAGGTCGATATCGGCGCAGGAACCTGTCAGGCACTCGCCATGACCGTCAGAGTTGGAATTCCCGATCACGTCCGCGATACGCTGATGACCGGCGCGTGGGACACCACCGGTCTGCTGCTCGATCGTTACGAGCAGGTCAATGCGGTTTCCGCTCGCCTTCCTTATCTGACCGGCTTTTCGTCTTCTCCTCGATAGAGGCGAGAAACGCGGCGGAGGCGTGCGAGCGCTCGCCTGCGCGCCTGAAGACCAACCGCACCTGCCGGCGAAGCCTAATCTCGGGAATCGGCAGCGCGATGAGCTCGCCACGCGCAATCTCGGATTCCGCGCAGCGTCGCGGCAGCAGCGCCACGCCCATGTTCGTTGCCACGGCGCGCTTGATGCCTTCGAGGCTCGGCAGCGATACGAGAATATTCGCCGGAATGTGATGCTGCTCGAACAGCCGCAGCACGCGATCGCGTACGTGCGACGGGTCGTTGTGCGCGATTACCGGATGTCGCGCGCACTCGGCGAGCGTCACTTCCTTGTTGGTGGCCAGTGGGTGGTTGGGCGGAACGAGCATCACGAGTTCGTCGTGCCCCAGAACGATCGAGCTCAGCCGTGGTTCGCCGGGCTGAAACGTCAGCACGCCGAAATCGAGAGTACCTTGTGACACTTCGGCGCCAATCTGCCGCGCGGGCACACGGCGCACGTCCACATGAACGAGCGGGTGCGAGTCCTGGAAGCGTGCAATCAGCGGCAGCACGACATGTACCGATGCTTCGTTGGCGCCTATGAGCACACGGCCGCGACGCAGGTCGCGCAGGTCTTTGACGGCCACTTCCGCTTCCTCGGACAGGCGCAGCAGCCGCTCCGCATAGTCCCGAAGCAGGCGTCCAGCGTCGGTCAGGGTGGCGTCTTTGGTAGCGCGATCGAACAGCCGCTCGCCGACGCTTTCCTCCAGCCGCCGGACCGACTGACTGACCGCCGGCTGGGTGCGGTGCAATTTCATGGCAGCGCGCGAGAAGCTGCGTTCGGCCGCAACCTTAAGAAATACGCGCAATTCGCTCAATTCCACGGCGCTCCAGCCTCATAAGCAATGATAATCCAAACAGAATAATTATCATTTTGACAGTAGTCGCGCCGTCGCGTCCAATGGATGCGGCGGGCTTGCCCTTCGGCTGTCCCGCTCCATGAGGTTTCTGATGGAACAACACGTCCGAATCTTCGACACGACGCTGCGTGATGGCGAGCAAGCCCCCGGATTCTCCCTGCGGGTATCCGAAAAGCTTCGTCTAGCCCGCCAGCTCGATGCCCTCGGCGTGGACATCATTGAAGCCGGGTTCCCGATTGCCTCGCCGGCCGATGCGGAAGCCGTGCACCGCATCGCTCAGGAAATACGGCGGCCCATCATCGCGTGCCTGGCGCGCGCGCACCGCGCCGATCTCGAGAAGGCGGTCGAAGCCATCAAGCCGGCGGAGAAAGGGCGCATTCACACCTTCATTGCCACGTCCGACCTGCACCTGCAGGCGAAGCTGCGGATGTCGCGTGAGCAGTGCCTCGAAGCAGCGGTGGAAGCCGTCCGCTTCGCGCGGCATCACACCTTCGACGTGCAGTTCTCCGCCGAGGACGCCACGCGCAGCGACATCGAGTTCCTGTGCCGTGTTGTCGAAGCCGTTATCAAGGCGGGCGCCAACACCATCAACCTGCCCGACACCGTCGGTTATGCGACGCCGGACGAGACCCGGCAGTTCTTTACGACGATTCGGTCACGCGTGCCGAACGCCGACAAGGTAGCCTTCAGCACGCATTGCCACGACGATCTCGGCCTGGCGGTCGCCAACTCCATCGCCGCGGTGCAGGGTGGCGCCACGCAGGTGGAGTGCACGGTGAACGGCATTGGTGAGCGTGCGGGCAATGCATCGCTCGAGGAAATCGTCATGGCGTTCAAGGTGCGCCAGGAACGGTTGCCGTACACGACGAATGTCAACACCCGCGAGCTCTACCCATCGAGCGAGATGCTGACGCGGTTGACGGGGCAGAGCGTGCAGGCGAACAAGGCCATCGTCGGCCGCAACGCCTTCGCGCACGAAGCAGGCATCCACCAGGACGGCATGATGAAAGACCGCCGCACCTACGAGATCATGCGCGCCGAGGACGTGGGGGCGCCGTGGAATCCGCTCGTGCTCGGCAAGCATTCGGGTCGCCATGCCGTTCAGCGCCGCTGCAAAGAACTTGGATTCGATGTCGAGGGCGGCGAGCTCGTCGAGGTCTATCGCGCGCTGATGGCGATCGCCGATGAACGGAAGATCATCAGCGATAACGACGTCGTCGCGGTGATCAGCGCCGTTCGCACGGGCTCGGTCCGCCACGATCACGTCGATCCGTTCGATACGCCGTCGGGTGTTGCCGCCACGCGCCACCACCCGAGCGGCTACGGCCACGGCGTCTAGGGCTCTCTAGGGAGAGCGCTCTTTTCAAGCCTCACGATCATCCGTCCCGTCGGCGGCGCGATGTTGCGCTCGGCGAAGATCTTTGCCATCCGTCCGCGCAGCTCGCGTCCGACCTGCCATTGTTTCAACGGCACCGTTTTGATGCGTGCTTTCAACACGAGCTGTCCATCCTGAAAGTTGTCGATGCCGTAGATCTCGAATGGCGCCAGGATGTGCGGCTTGAAGCTCGGGTCTGCTTCGAGCGATGTCGCCGCGTCGCGCATCGCTGCCATCACACGCTCCGGATCGTCGTCGTAGGCGACACCCCACGTAATGATGTAGTACGAAAAGTCCTTCGACTTGTTGGCGAGCGTCTTCACCTCGCCGTTCGGAAACACGTGGACCGTGCCCTCTTCGTCCCGCAGCACGATCGTGCGCAGGTTCACCTCCTCGACCAGGCCTCCCTGCCCGTTGACCACGGCAACGTCGCCGACGCGGCATTGATCCTCCAGGATGAGGAAGAAGCCGGAGATCACGTCGCGAACGATGGTCTGAGCGCCGAAGCCGATGGCCAGTCCGGCGATGCCCGCGCCCGTCAGCGCCGGCGTGATATCCACGCTCAACTCGCGCAGGATCATCAGTCCAGCGATGCCGATGACCAGTACGGAGAGCGCTTTCTGCAGCAGCCGGCCAAGCGTCTGCGCGCGTTTCGTGCGCTCGATGACGTTCAAACCCGTACCGCGGCTCATCTCGCGCTCGAACCGTCGTGCGGCGGCCGACCCGATGCGCAGAACGAAGTACGCCGAGATGGCAATGATGACGATGCGGAGGCCAGCGTCGAGGAACCACTTGAGCAGCGCTTCCGGATTGCCGCCGAAGCGCAGGCGATAGCCCGCCAGCTGCAGGGCTGGGGGAACCACCGCCGCCGCCGTCACGAGAAAGACGGCGAGCTGGACGATGCGCCGCGGACGGTCGACGAACTGCGCATGGATTTCGCGGTCCTCGATGATGGCGTTCAGAATCGACCACGCCACTTTTGCGACCCGGTCCGCGATGACGTAGGCGACAAGCAGCGCCAGCGCGAGGGCGAGCGTCAGCTCGGGCCAGTTTGCTGGAAGGTTCACTGTTCGGTCGCGCGAACGATTGGAATCCTGAGCTGGACGCGGCGGCCGTCGCGGATGACGTCCAGCATGGCCGTACTGCCGATCGGCGCGTCCTGCACCAGCCGCATCAGCACACCGCCATCTTCGATCGCCGTGCCGTTGAAACCGACGATGATGTCACCGGGCCGCAGTCCGCTCCCATAGGCAGATGACGTGCGGGCAATCCGCTGAACGAGGAGCCCTCGGGCGTCCTTGGCGCCAAGTTGCTGCGCGATGTCGGGTGTCATCGGTGCAAGGATGACGGTGCCGATCGAGCCACGCCGCACTTCTCCGTACTTGAGGAAATCGTTCACCACCCGCCGGGCGAGGTTGCTCGGAATGGCGAATCCGATCCCCTGATACCCTCCGCTCTGGCTGAAGATGGCGGTGTTGATGCCGACCAGTTCGCCGCGTGTGTTCACGAGCGCCCCACCTGAATTGCCCGGATTGATAGCCGCATCGGTCTGGATGAAGTCTTCGTAGCCGGAGATGCCAAGGCTCGTCCGTCCAAGCGCCGAGACGATGCCGAGCGTGACGGTCTGATTGAGCTGAAACGGGTTGCCAATCGCCAGCACCCACTGCGCCACCTTCAGCTGCGATGAATCGCCCCACGGCATGGTCGGGAGATTGCGCGCATTGATCTTCAGCAGCGCCAGATCGATCGTCGGATCGACACCGACGATCTGCGCGCGCAACTCACGCTTGTCGCCAAGCGACACCGTGATCGCCGGAAGCTGGCGCAGCGAGATGCGCCCCTGTTCGCCGGCGACGACGTGGTTGTTGGTCAGGATGTAGCCATCCGCGCTGACGATGACGCCGGAGCCGAGGCTGCGCTCGACGTCAGGCTGGCCGTACAAATCGGGATCGTCGCCGAAGAAATAGCGGAAGAACGGATCGTTGGCAAACGGCGAATTCGATCGCGCCATGACCTGGGTCGAGGAGATGTTGGCCACCGCGGGGACCGTACGCGCCGCGACACCGCTGAAATCGGGCAGCGCGGACTGAACTGGCAGCTGCGACTGAACGGTCGGTCGCGCAGCAGCAGCCTGCGGCGGCGACGGCGCGGCGGCCTCGGTGGCGGTGGCACGCATGCGGCCGGTCAGTAAGAGGCCAGCGAGAAAGCCGCACGCAAGGATCAGCAGGGCAAAAACGAAGCGCTGCGTCCGCATGTCAGGAGACCACGATGCGGTGCGCCGACGATTCCGCCGCCTTGGGGCAGACAACCGTCAGGACGCCGTCTCGCAGATCTGCGGAGACCTGGTCTCCGCGGACGGGGAGGGGAAGCTCGAAGGTGCGGCTGAAGCTGCCGTGCCCCCGCTCGACCCGGTGGTACTGCTCGCACGGGACTTTGCGTTCGTGCCGCTGACCGGAAATTTGAACCCGTCCGTCGTGCACCTGAATGTGCACGTCCTCGCGGCCAAGACCGGGCAATTCCGCCGTGATCACGTACTCGTCGGCGGTTTCGTGCACGTCAATCGGTGGAATCCACCCGGATGGGGCGGGTGCGAACCGGTCCAGACGCTGTTGGATCGCCAGCAGATCGCGAATCGGATCCCATCGCGCAAAGGCCATCTGCGTAAATCTAGCATAGCCATTCGGTATGCTAGAGAGACATGGCGACCATACAAGCAACCCGTCTGAAGAAGGGCATGCTCGTCAAGATGGAGCAGGATCTGTTCCGTGTCCTGGAGCTTCAGCACGTCACCCCTGGCAACCTCCGCGGATTTGTCCGCGTAAAGCTGCGCAACATTCGCAGCGGTACGTTGTCCGATCAGAAGCTGCGATCGGAGGATTCGATCGAGCGAGCGACGCTGGACGAGCGCGAGATGCAGTACCTCTACCAGGACGGCGATGATTACTACTTCATGGACACCTCGTCGTACGAGCAGATCCACATCAACAGCGAAGCGCTCGGCGAGTCGGTGAACTATCTGAAACCCGAGATGACGATCAACGTCGAGTTCTACGGAACCGAACCGGTCGGTATCGAGCTGCCACAGACGGTGGATCTGAAGGTCGTCGAGACCGTCCCCGGCATCAAAGGCGCAACGGCGAGCAACCAGATCAAGCCCGCGACCGTCGAGACGGGTCTTGTGGTCCAGGTGCCTCCATTCATCAACACGGGCGACATGATTCGCGTCAACACGGAGACGGGGGAATATCTGGCGCGGGCATAGAGCGGGCAATGGACGTCATTCGTCACCAGCCCAACCAGGGCTGGATTGAAGTCATCGTCGGCAGCATGTTCAGCGGCAAGAGCGAGGAGCTCATCCGTCGGCTGCGGCGCGCGCAGATTGCGCGCCAGAAGGTGCAGATCTTCAAGCCGGCGCTCGACACACGTTACGCAGACGATGCCATTGTGTCGCACAGCGAGATGCGCATCTCGTCGCGCGCAGTTGTCAATTCACGCGCGCTACTTGACCTCGTCGGGGACGATACGGAGGTGGTGGGCATCGACGAGGGGCAGTTCTTCGATCAGGATTTGCCGGCGGTGGTCGACGAGCTCGCCAACCGCGGCAAGCGCGTCATCGTCGCTGGTCTCGACCAGGATTATCTCGGCAAGCCGTTCGAGCCGATGCCGCAGCTGCTGGCGATTGCGGAATACATCACCAAGACGCTCGCGATCTGCATGGTGTGCGGTAATCCAGCCAACCACACCCAGCGGCTCGTTCCGAGCGGCGATCGCGTGCTGCTCGGCGCATCCGGGACATATGAAGCGAGATGCCGGGCATGTTTCGATCCCAAATCCCAAGAAGTGTGACCGGTGCCCCTGCAGGTTCTTCTCCAGCGCATCCTGTTCCTCTTCGGCGTCGGTTTCCTGATTGCCAACGTGCTCGTCGTTGCTGATCTGATCCGCTTCCGCATCCGCCGCAAGTCGGCGCTGCTGACATGGCAGGGGGCGAAGCCGCGCTTCTACGGCTTCAGCCTCGCGCTCGGCGTGATGCTGGGCCTGCTGTTCGTGTTCAAGCTGTTCGTGCAGCATCGTCCCATTCAGACGCTCCTCGGGGAGTCGATGATGTTCGTGTATTACGGCTACGCGCTCCCGCTCAGCACGCGCATCGCGCGCGGCTTCTATCGCGATGGCATCTGGTCCGATACCGGCTTCATGCGGTGGCGGCAGATTTCGGCGGTGTCGTGGAGAGAGGAAGGGCACGTCACACTGGTGCTGATCTCCCATTTCAAGAACATCGCGAAGCGCCTCGAAGTACCTGGAAATCTTTACGGCCAGGCGCGACGCCTGCTTCGGGATCAAATCAAAGCACACGCCATCCACATCGGTGGGACAGGCCTCGATCTCGGCAGCAGGGACGAGGCTGATGCTGTTTAGGGTTGAGTCTCAGCGAAGCTTCTTCTGCGCGTCCTTGTAATGCGACGAAGAGGTCGGAACCGCCGCGTAGGCTTCGCGGGCGCGATTCTTGTCCTTCAGTTTGTCCTCGTACAGCTTGGCGGCCTTCCACGCCGCGTCGCGCTGATTTGAAGGGAAGCGGCGTGCGAGGTCTTGCAAGGCCTCTGCGGCGAGCTCGTAACGGCGAAGATCCGAGTAAATGTCGGACAGACGGTCGAGCGCCGCTTCCGCAAACGGACTCTTCGGATATGCACTGGCCAGCGTTCGATACGAGGCAAGCGCGGTTGGCACCGATGTCTGCAGCGCCGCATCGACCGTTCGAAGCTTCGCGCGCTCCTCGAGTCCCGCCTTCTTGTACAGCGCTTCGGCGCTCACCGCGCTGCGCGGGTATTGCGCCGCGACCTCACCGTACAAAGCCCGCGCGGCGGCTTCACGGTCGTTTCGTTTCGAGCGCAGCGTCAGGTCTGCCGCTCTGAACGCGGCGTCCGCGGCCGCTGCGCTGGATGCATAGCGGCTTTTCAGCTCGATATATGCCGCGAGTGCGTCGTCCGGTTTCCCTTGGCGCTCGTAGATCGTTCCGATCAGCAACTGCGCGTCGGGTGCGTTGGTCCCGGCCGCATCGGTGATTGTTTTCAAATCCGCGAGCGCCTGATCGTAGAGCTTCGCATCGAATTTCGCGCGCGCGGCGCGAAGCCCGGCGGCGCTTTGCCTGGCACCGCTGTCGGCGACCGCTGTCGCCGGCGCAGCGGCAAGGGTGGCGGGGCGTGCCGCTGGCTGACGCGGGACATCGGGTGACGGTCCGGTGGTCGACGGTGCGATGGTCGAGGGTGTCGGCGTTGCGACGGTTGAGGATGTCGATGGTGCGGCAGTTGATGGTGCCGGTGTCTCGGATTTCGCTTCCGATGGAGGAATCGTATTGGCGAAGAAGAACATCGGCAGGCCGATGAGAAGTCCGCCGAGCACGAGCGCGCCGCCGACGAGAAGTGCGGGACCGGGGCGCGACGCGGGCGGTGGCAGCGCCGGTATGTCGGAAGCGCTGAGCCGCGACCAGTTCGGAGCGCTCGACGTCGACAGGCTCATGACCGGGGTATTGACGGAGCGATTCTGATGTTCGCGCTCGACGAAGGCCAGTTCGTCGCGCATTTCGGACGCCTTCTGGTATCTCAGCTCGCGATCCTTGTGCAGCGCACGGGCAATGATCCGCTCGAGACCAAGAGGGACGTTCGCGTTCAACTCAACCGGCGCCTGCGGCTGCCGATTGAGAATCGCTTCGAACACCACCGCGGCGGTGCTGCCCTGGAACGTCTGATGCCCGGTCGACATTTCGTACAGCACGACGCCAAAGGAAAAGAGGTCGGTTCGAGCATCGAGCTCGAGACCGCTCGCCTGCTCCGGGGACATGTACGCGATCGTCCCCATCGTCACACCCTGCGCCGTTGTCAGCACCTCGGTCGGCGCCAGCGACAAGCCACCGCGCTGCGGCAGCGACGATTTCGCGAGTCCGAAGTCAAGAATCTTCGCCTGGCCGCGCGAGGTCAGGAAGATGTTCGCGGGCTTGATGTCACGGTGCAGGATGCCGTTGCCGTGAGCGAAGTCCAGGGCGTCCGCGATTTGCGTCCCCACCCGAAGCAGCTGGGACATCGTCAGCGGTCCCCTCGCCAGGGCCTGAGACAGCGTTTCGCCCTCGAGGAGTTCCATCGCAATGAACGGTTGTCCCTCGTGCTCCTCGACTTCGTAAATCGTGCAGATTCCCGGATGATTCAGGGCCGAAGCGGTGCGCGCTTCGCGCAGGAAGCGTTCCACGGACGTCGGCGTCGGCGGAGTTGTGAACTGGAGGAATTTTAGGGCAACTGGGCGCGAAAGCTTGACGTCCTCCGCCTTGTAGACGACACCCATGCCACCTGAACCGATCAGCTCGGTGACGCGATAGTGACTGACGGTACGGCCGATCATGGGGAGAAGGGGTAAGAGAAGGCTGAAGCTTAGGCTTACCCCCGGCCGACGGTCAAATGTCCGTTTCCGGTTACCGGCGTGCATACCCGTGCAGCTATGGGTCGACTGAACCGATAATGTCGGCATATGCCACCTCGCCCGACTTGGAAAGGCTTTTTGAAAGTCAGCCTGGTCAACATTCCCGTCAAGGTGTTTCCGGCGACCGAATCGGCTGAAACCATTTCGTTCAACCAGCTCCATGCGGAATGTCAGACGCGCATCCAGCAGAAGCGATGGTGCCCGCACTGCGAACGCGAGGTGCCGAACAGCGAGCTCGTGAAGGGTTACGAGTTCGAGAAAGGCCGCTACGTCGTGGTGACCGAAGATGACTTGCAGAAAGTGCGTGTCGAATCGACGCGGGTCATCAATCTCGTTCAGTTCGCCGACGAGACGGAGATCGATCCGATCTACGTCGATCGCGCGTACTATCTGGCGCCCGACGGACCGATGGCCGCGGAGGCCTTCGCGGTCATGCGCGAGGGCATGGCAGGCAAGGCGGGGATCGGCAAGATGGCGCTGTACGGCCGCGAGTATCTCGTTGCGGTGCGTCCGCGCAAGAAGGGGATCGTGATGTACACGCTGCATCACGACGCCGAGATCCGCAGCATCGACCAGATCGAGGAGCTTAACTCTGTGCCGGCAAAGGTGAAACCGGAAGAGATGAAGCTGGCCAAGCAGGTGATCGCGACCTTCGACGCGGAGCTGAATCTCAAAGACTATAAGGACGAATATAAGGAAGGGCTGCGCACGATCATCGACGCGAAGATTGCCGGGGAAGACGTTGTGGCGCCCGAAGTGCAGGAGCCCGCGCGTGTCGTCGATCTGATGGAGGCGCTCAAACGCAGCCTCAATTCGGTGAGCCAGGAGAAGAAGAAGCCGGCGAAGGCCGACCTGGCGAAAGCTGCAGCCCCGAAAGCGAAGGCCGCCAACGGCGCGCGCAAACGCAAGGTATCCTAAGGACGCTTGAGCCGAGTTCTCGTGACGGGTGGGGCCGGGTTCATCGGCTCCCACGTGGCGGATGCTTTGATCGCGCGCGGCCACGACGTCACCATCCTCGATGATCTGAGCGGCGGATTCCGCGAAAATGTTCCTGGCACGGCTGCGTTCGTGCGCGGCAGCATCACCGACCACGAGCTGGTCGACCGAATGTGCGCCGAGCGCCGCTTCGAGCACGTCTACCACCTCGCGGCGTACGCCGCCGAGGGGCTCAGTCATTTCATCAAGCGCTTCAACTACACCAACAACGTCATCGGCAGCGTCAATCTGTTGAACGCGTCGATCAACACCGGCGTCAGAACGTTCATCTTCACTTCGTCGATCGCCGTGTACGGCCGCGCGCGTCCACCGATGACAGAAGAACACCTGCCCGTGCCGGTTGATTCCTATGGCATCGCCAAGTACGCGGTGGAATCGGAGCTGCGCGCCTGCCGCGAACTATTCGGTCTGAATTACGTCATCTTCCGACCGCATAACGTGTATGGTCCGCGCCAGAACATCGGCGACCGCTATCGCAACGTCGTGGGCATCTTCATGAACCAGATTCTCCGAGGACAGCCGATGACCGTCTTCGGCGACGGCACCCAGACGCGCGCGTTCAGCTATATCGACGACGTGGCGCCGGTGATGGCGGATGCGATCGACACGCCAGCCGCGTGTAATGAAACGTTCAACGTTGGAGCGGATCAACCGTACTCACTGCTGCAATTGGCGCACGCGGTCGGGCGCGCGATGGGCGTTGAGCCGCAGGTGACGCATCTGGATGCGCGCCACGAAGTGCAGCACGCGCACTCGTCGCACGACAAGGTCCGGCGCGTGTTCGGCGCGCGGCCGCAGACGGCGCTCGAGGACGGGCTCGCGCGCATGGCGGCATGGGTCCGCGTGCACGGTGCGCGCGCCGGCGTGCCGTTTGAAGCGATTGAAATCGCCAGAAATCTTCCCGCCTCATGGCAGACCCGGTGAGCGGTTACCACGCGACGCACCTGCCCGAAGACCCGGCGCGCGCCGTCGTCTGGAAAGTCGTCGCAGAGCACCTTGCCTCGTGGCTCCCGCCCGACGCGCACGTCGTCGAGATCGGCGCCGGCTACTGCGAGTGGATCAACAACGTCGCGGCGGCGCGGCGGGTCGCGGTCGATATCTGGGCGGACATGACGCGCTATGCCGGGCCGGGTGTCGAGACGAGGGTACTCGACGCATCGCGCGAGCTGTTGACGCTCGGCTCCTCCAGCTTTGACGCGGTGCTTGCGTCCAACATCCTCGAGCATTTCGAGCCAGCCGTTGTCATCGCAGTGGTCGAGGATATCGGCCGGCTGCTCAAGCGTGGCGGACGGTTGATCGTTGTCCAGCCGAATTTCCGCTACGCGGCGAAGCGCTATTTCGACGATTACACGCATCGGTCGGTGTTTACCGACGTCTCGCTGCCGAATCTGCTGCGCGCGCATGGCTTCCGAATCGACTGTGTGCAGCCGCGCTTTCTTCCCTATTCGATGCGCGGCACCAGGCTGCCGATACGGTCCTGGACCGTGCGCGCGTATCTCCGTTCGCCAATCAAGCCGATGGCTGGACAGATGCTGATCGTGGCGAGCAAAACCTGATGTGGAACGCGCGCACCATCAGCATCGTGTTTCCGGCGTACAACGAAGAGCGATATATCCGCTCAGCGGTCGAGGACTTCTATCTGGACGGCATCGTCGACGAAGTGGTCGTTGTCGACAACAACTCACGCGACCGCACCGCTGAAGAAGCGGCCGCGACACGCGCGCGCGTCGTGCAGGAGAGCGCGCAGGGCTACGGCAACGCGCTGCGGCGCGGATTGCGGGAGGCCACCGGGGACCTGGTGATTATGGCGGAGCCGGACGGGACGTTCGTCGGGCGAGACATCCTGAAGCTGCTGTCCTATGCGGAGGACTTCGAAATGGTGTGCGGCACCAGGACGACGCGGGAACTGATTTGGCGGCAGGCCAACATGGGTTGGTTTCTGCGATGGGGTAACTGGATCGTCGCGAAAATGATTCAGGTGCTCTATGGCGGCCCCTCGTTGACCGACTGCGGATGCACGCTGCGGCTGACGCACCGCGCGGCGCTGGCGCGCATCCAGGGCGATCTGACGGTTGGCGGTTCGCACTTTCTGCCCGAGATGGTGATCGCGGCGCTCAAGCGCGGCGTGACCGTCATCGAGGTGCCCGTCAACTATCGTGGCCGCATCGGTGAGTCGAAGATCACTGGATCGTTGAAGGGAGCCCTGGGCACCGGTTTTCGAATGATCGCGCTCATCCTGCATCGAAGGTTCGCGTGACGGGTGGACTGCACGGTCGGCGTCTACCGATCGTCGCGTCGATGGTGATTGCGCTTGCGGCATTCGTCTTCTATGCGCCGACGATCAACGACTACTTCATGCAGGACGACTTCGGCGTCGTCGGTCTCCTATCGCAGCGATCGCTCGCATACGTCCCCCGGTGGTTCGTTTCACCATGGACGGAAGACATCTGGGGATATGTGCCGGATGAAATCCGTCCGTTTCCCGCGGCGTCTTATGTCATTGCCGCATGGTTCGGCGCGGCTGCGCCGGCGCCGAACCATGTCCTGAACATCGCGCTGCACGCGGTCAACGGGCTGCTCGTCATGTGGATCGCGGAGGCCGCGGCAGGCTTGTCGCTTCTGCCGGCGGCGGTGGCCGGTCTCGTCTTCGTGCTGCTGCCGATTCAGGCTGAGAGCGTGGCGTGGGTGACCGGACGCGTCGATTCGCTGCCCGCGTTCTTCTACTTCGCGTCGTTCCTTCTGTATGTCAGGTCCGTCCGGAGCGGCAGTGTCCGCCTTCAGGCGGACTACTGGTGGTCTGTCGCGTTGTTTTTCGCCGCGCTCTTCAGCAAACAGAACACGATCACCATGGTTCCAGCGTTGATCGCGTTCGATGTGCTGTTGGCGGAAGAGGCGCGACGCGCAGGATCGGCGCGATGGGCCATCCGCTACGTTCCCTACATCCTGCTGACCATCGGCTTTCTTGCGCTGCGCTTCGTCGTGTTCCACGAAGTCGCGCGCGAGAGCATCCTGAACGCAGAGCGTGTTCGCGAATTCCTGTCCGACAGCTCGCAGCATCTCGTGCGCCTTGTCGTGGGCGGCCCTGGCATCCGTCACTGGATGTGGAAGGACACGGCGTGGATTGCGCTGGTGGCGGTGCTCATTGCCGTCCGTCCACGTTTGTGGCGCGCGACCGTCTATTTCGGTGTGGTGTGGTTGGCGCTCGGCATGGCGCCGATTCTGATGTCGGGCTACTACTCACCGCGGCACATGTATCTGGCGTCTCTCGGGTGGGCGTTGACGCTCGCGATCGCGATGGAGGCGGTCTGGCACCTCGACCGATACCCGCTCACGCGAGTGGCCGCGGCCGGTGCGGCAAGCCTCGTCGCCGTCACGTACGCCGTCCAGTTGCACGGCGTTGTGGGCGATTGGGGCCGCAATGCGGCGATCTCGAACGCCGCGCTGATGCAGATTGAGCGGGAGGCGGCAACCGACCCCGCCGGAACGCTCATCGTCGCCGGCGTTCCACGACAGAGCTGGGCGTTTGCCGTGCCGCATGCCCTGCGGCCCCCTTTTACGCCGGAAGACCTGACAAAACGCGTGTCCGTGATTTCGGATTCGTGGGATCACTGCTGCAATGCCATTCTGTGGGAGGAGTACACGCGAGCGAGGCTTCGAGACTGGCGCGGCCGCCCGGAGCGTCCGCCCGTCGTCGCCTTGTATTGGAACCCTCAGACACGGCGAATGTCGCGTGTATCGGACCGCGACGATCCACAGCTGCGTACGCTCGTTTCACTGTTGCAGGAGACCAAGAACCGGGAAGCGCTCGACTCGGTTATCAAGGGACTGATGGCCGATTACGTAGCGTTACGCTAGGGCGGCGGACCACCGCTGCGTCAGCGGAGAGGGTTCGGACCCGCGAGGACATCAAGCCACGTCCACAATCCCATGTCAGGCGCCGTTGGATCGTTGATCCAGATTGGCGGCGTCAGCCATACGAACAGCAGTATGGCAATCACCATCAGGTCGTAGGGGAGCGTCGTTCGCTCGTCGGTCCAGAAGAACGCGCGCGTGAACACTTTGGTGATGGGACTGCGTCCGCGCGGAATCGAGCGCGTGTTGAGCACCAGATAGGTGTAATAGATGCGATCCGCGACCGTGAAGATCGAGAGGATCAGAATCACCCACAGTACCGCGCCCATACGGTTGGTGAACGCGCCAATCATGAACAGCACGATGCGTTCGGGACGCTCCATGAAGCCGACCTTGCACTTCTCGATGAGCGATTCAGCGCGGGCGCGCGCGTAGCTCGTCATGATCGAGAACATCATCGCCAGCGCGGCGACCATCACGTAGTCGGTCCGCCGCAGCGTCGAGTACAGGTAAATGACTCCGAGAAACAGCGCGATGTCAGAGAAGCGATCGAGCGTCGAATCCCAGAACGCGCCGAAACGCGACACGGTATTGGTCTGTTGCGCGACCTTGCCGTCGATGAAGTCGAAGATGTTGGCGACGATCATGATGACGCCGGCGAGCAGGAACCGGTTGACGCCGAGCGCGCACGCGGCGGCAACGTTGATGAGCACGCCCACGAGCGTCAGCGTGTTGGGATGGATGCCGAGCGCCACGCACGCGTTGATGATCGCGCGAAGCGGCGCCATGCAGACCTTCCCGATGAACCCCGTAAATGTCATGCTTTGTTATAATTAAGGGTTTCGCACGTAGGAACTAAACTCGCCATAGTAGCCCATGCCCATCCACGACCTCAAGGAGCAGATCGCACGGTTGCCCGAGCAGCCGGGCGTGTATCTGTGGGGCAATCGCACGGGCGAGACGATCTACGTCGGCAAAGCGCGCTCCCTGCGCGATCGCGTCCGCAGCTACGTCGGCGCCGCGGGCATGAGTCCACGCCACGACGCGCTGCTCGAAGAGATTACGTCGGTCGAAGTCATCGTTACCGACTCGGTGATGGAAGCGTTGGCGCTCGAAAACAACCTGATCAAAGAGCGCTCGCCGAAATACAACATCCTGTTGCGCGATGACAAGAACTATCCGTTTTTGCAGCTGACGACGACCGAGGCATTCCCTCGCATGCTGGTTGCGCGGCGCGTAGAACGCAACGGCGATTTCTATGCGGGTCCATTTCTGCCGGCGAAAATCGCCCGCCGGACCATGGGGCTGGCACACCGGTTGTTCGGCATCAGGTCGTGCAACGAGATGATTACCGGCGAACGCGGTCGTCCGTGTCTGGAGTACGACATTAAGCGCTGCATCGCGCCCTGCGTGCGCGAGATCTGCTCGCAGGAACAATACGGAGTTGCCGTGGCAAACGCCAGGCTGCTGCTCGAGGGGCGCAACGACGAGCTGATCGACACGCTGCGAGACCGGATGGTGAATGCCTCCGAAGAGCAGCGCTTCGAAGAGGCGGCGCAGCTGCGCGACGCGCTTCGCACGGTGCAGATCCTGCGCGACCGGCAGCAGAAGGTCGCCACAGCGCAGCTCGGCGATCGCGACGTGTTTGGACTGAAGGTCGGTCCGAGCGGCAGTGCCATCCAGGTGTTCGCGATGCGTGGCGGGCGCATCGTCGAGCGGCTGGAACTCGCGGCCGATCCGGATGGCATTGCCGGCCGGGACGCGGATGTGCTGCAGGCGGCGTTGCAGCAGTTCTACGAAGTGCACGCGCCGCCCGCGGAAATCGACCTTCCGATCGACATCGAAGACTGCGAGGCGATGGAGGATTGGTTGTCATCACGCGCGGGCCGCCGGGTGAAGATACTCGTCCCACAGCGGGGGGAGAAGAAGGCGCTCGTCGAGCTGGCAACGCGCAATGCGGAGCTGTCGTATCGCACGCGCTTCAACGAAAACACGGCGGCGCACTTCGACGCCCTCGAGACGCTTCGCGTCACCATCGGGCTTGCGGCCATCCCGCGTCGTATCGAGTGCTTTGACATCTCGACGATCCAGGGAAGCGACACGGTGGCGTCACTGGTTGTCTGCGAAGACGGGCGGATGAAGAAATCCGAGTACCGCAAATTCCGCGTGCGCAGCGTCACCGCAGACGACTTCGGCGCCATGCGCGAAGTGGTGCAGCGTCGCTACCGCCAGATCCTGGAGGACGGTGGACCGTTTCCGGATCTAATCCTGATCGACGGCGGCAAGGGGCAGCTCACCGCGGCGTATGAAGCGCTCGAGGCGATTGGGCTCGGCAACCTTGTGGCGGTTGGCATCGCCAAGAAAGAGGAGCTGCTCTTCACGCGCGACAGGGAAGAGCCGATTGTGCTGTCCGAAAATGATCCCGCGCTACTGCTCATCGAGCGGATTCGCGACGAGGCGCACCGCTTCGCGGTCACGTTCCACCGGAAGGCGCGCTCGATGCGCGACCTGCGGTCGCAGCTCGACGATGTGCCGGGCATCGGACCCCGTCGGCGGCGCGCGCTGCTGACGAAGTTCGGCAGTCTCGCCGGTGTTCGCCGCGCCACGCGCGAAGAGCTGGAGATGGTCGTCGGCGCGAAAGTCGCGACGGCCGTCATCGATTACTTCGCGAAATCGGCGTAATTTTCCGCGCCACACCCCTGTTGGGCTCGCATAGATCGCGCCGTTGTCGAGGCATGCCGTGGTGCAAGGCGTGCATCGTCTCTGTTCGATCACCCGGAGGGTAGAGTCATGGATCTTCAGAACGTGCTCGCGGGCGCGCAGGATGCGTTGAACGTCCGACGCGTGTTCGGTGAACCTATTACCGTTGACCACACGACGCTCGTGCCGACGGCCTTGATCGGCGGCGGCGGAGGCGGAGGCACCGACGCCGCGCACGGCGGGGCAGGATTTGGCATGAAAGGGCGTCCGTCGGGTGTGTTCGTGCTGCACGGCGACGACGTCTCGTGGAAGCCTGCCGTTGACGTCAATCGCATCGTGTTGGGCGGGCAATTGGTCGCCGTGGCTGTGCTCCTGTTCCTCACCTCGGTGATGCTGCGGCGCGCCCATGCTTAGATTCGTTGCTGAATGGTGATGCTGCCGCGCGAGCACGGCGCCTACAGCCAGATGGCGCTGCCGCTCGCGACCACGTTCCTCGTCTGTGGCGTGACACTCGCGGCGGCGCTCACGGGCGTCGCCGTTGTCCTGGGCTTTCTGGCGCATGAACCGCTGATGGTGCTGCTCGGCAGGCGAGGCGTGCGCGCCAGGGATGACGCCGCCCATCGCGCGCGAGCCACGCTGCTGATGATCGGCGCCGGGATCATCGCCGTCGGCGCGGCGTCGATCCTGCTCGCGCCCACTCGAGCGCGGCCCTGGTTCGCGCTGCCGCTGATTCCCGCAACGATTGTTGCGATTGGGGTGATGCGGAAGCAGGAGAAGAGCGGTGCGGCGGAAATCGCGGTTGCGCTCGCATTCTCGTTGGCGGCCGCTCCCGTCGCCCTCGCTGCGGGCGCAACGCTCGCCACGGCAATTTCCATCGCTGTCGCCTTCGCCGTGGTGTTCGTATCAGGCGTGCTCGCCGTTCGGGTGGCGATTCTGAAGGTGCGCGCGGGCGGCAATCCCAGCGCGGTTCGCAAAACGCGCGCAGCCCTGGCGGCGCTGGCGGCGCTCGCGCTGGCAGGCCTCGGCGCCGCCGTCGCGCGGGCCATCTTGCCATGGGCGCCGCTCGCGGCTGTCGTTCCGGGGACCGTCGTGGCGTTGACGTTTGCGTTTCGCGCCACAGCTCCGCGGCTGAAAACCGTGGGGTGGACGTTGATGACCGCGTCGACCGCCGCGGCTGTGACGCTGATCGCGGGTCTATAACCGCCGCGGCTTCAGGCGATACCGGTCGTCGGCACACAGATCGAGAAAACCTTCCTGCAGCAGCTGCGTGAAGATTTCGAGGCACTCGTCGTCGGCAAGGTGGAACAGCCGGCGGGCCTGCACGATCGTTGGCGACAACCCCCGCAGGTCACTGAACTCGCGGCGCACCCGCTCGACCAGCTTCTGATCCGCGGGCCTGCGCACGGTGTGACGCGTCAACGTCTGGATGCGAAGCGGTCTTAGCGGGACGTTGAGAGCGCGGTGAGGAAAGACGAAAGGCGTGCGTGCAGTGGCTGTCATGCTGCTAGCCCCCTGAACAAGCATCACGATACGCCTCGATTGCGTACGCTTCAACACAATTGCGACACACCTCAACGGCGGATCAGCGACGGCGAGCGGGCCTGATTCGACTGATTCTCCTGTGCAGCGGGGCGCTCTTGCTCTGGGGCGCGCCAGTATCGCTCGCGGGTCTCGGGTTGATGCTTGTTGGTCTGGTCTCCGCGGTCAGCGCAGTTACCTTGGAGAAGACCCAGCAGTTCTAGTACGCTGACGCCGCTTGGCAGGCATCAACTTCACACTTGTCTTCATCGAATTCGGCGTCCTGCTGTTTTCGCTGACCGTTCACGAAGCCGCGCACGCCGTGACTGCCGATCGGTTAGGGGATCCGACCGCGCGGCTGCTCGGCCGTGTCTCGCTGAACCCAGCCGTTCACATCGACTGGATCGGGACCGTGCTGTTCCCACTGGTTGCCATGTTTACGGGCGCCCCGCTCATCGGCTGGGCTAAGCCAGTGCCCGTCAATCCGTCGCGGCTTGGTCGGCATTGGAAACAGAAGTTCATGGCGATTGCCGCCGCCGGCCCAGCCAGCAACATCGTCATTGCGGTCGCGGCGGCCGCGGTGCTGCATATCGTTCCAGTGTCCGGCGCTTTTCAGGAAGCGACGCTGGCCCCGCTCGCGGTGTTCTTCTATCGCACCGTCGAACTGAATGTGTTGCTGGCCATCTTCAACATGATTCCGGTGCCTCCGCTCGACGGCGGCAACGTCCTGGCGGGCCTGCTGCGCGGTCCTGCGGCGCAAGCGTACGAGCAGCTCCGTCCGTACGGGTTCTTTATCCTCTACGCCTTGATATTGAGCGGTATGCTCGCGCGGATCGTTTTTCCGGCAGCCGAAGCGGTTCAGTCGCTGCTTCTCTAATCCAGTCGAGTTCAGTCGAGCCCGTAGTCCATGTTCATGGCCGCTCTCGCTTCGGCCAGCGTGGCTTCTGCAATCTCGTTCGCCCTCGCGATTCCGGAGCGAAGGGTGTCTGTGACGACGGCCGGGTCGCGCGCGAGCATGTCGCGCCGGCTTCGGATGGGCGTCAGTTCCGTGTTCAGCGCCTCCGTGACGACTTTCTTCAGCGTACCGCTGCCGCCGTCGCCGATTCGTGCCGCAATGTTCTCGGGCGTTTCGCCCGAGCATAGCGAAGCGAGGAGCAGAAGGTTCGCCACTTCCGGGCGCGATTTCGGATCGTAGGTAATCGTTCGGTCCGAGTCGGTTTTCGCCTTCTTGATGAGCGTGGCTGTTTCGTCGGCCGTTGCGCGCAGCATGATTGCGTTGTTGCGGCTTTTGCTCATCTTCTGTGATCCGTCGAGTCCGAGAATCTTCGGCGCGTTCGACAGCAGCGCGTCAGGTTCGGGAAATACCGGTGCGTCGTCAGCGCAGTAGCGCTGGTTGAAGCGTCTCGCGATTTTGCGGGTCAGTTCCAGGTGCGGGAGCTGGTCTTTGCCCACAGGGACGACGTTCCCTTTGCAGAACAGAATGTCGGCTGCCTGGTGCACTGGGTAGGTGTACATGGCCGCATTGACGGTCGTCAGCCCGGCCGCTTCAATCTCCTCCTTGACCGTGGGATTGCGATCCAGTTCGCCCATTCCGACCAGCGTCAGAAACGGTACAAGCAGCTGGTTGAGCGCTGGCACGTGGCTGTGACAGAACACGTGGGTGTGACCGCTGCTCGGATCGAGGCCGACGGCAAGATAGTCGAGCACCAGCTCGCGCACGTTGTCGGGTATCCGGTCCACCGAATCGCGGTCGGTCAACACCTGGTAATCGGCGACGACGATGAACGTCTCGATGCCCATCGTCTGCAGCTCGACGCGGTTCTTCAACGAGCCGAAGTAATGACCGATGTGCAGGGGGCCCGTTGGGCGGTCGCCCGTGAGCACGCGGTAGCGGCTCGGATGCTTCGGGAAATCACCGCGCAGCGCCGCGGAACGTCGGACAGCTTCGTCGAAGGTGTCGCCGCTGTAGTCCTGGGTCGCTTCGTTCATCGACTACTATCATATGCACGCCGTGACCGAGCCCACCGAGTTCGAGTCCTCACCCGACGCCTATAAGGTCAAGCTGGATGCCTTCGAAGGGCCACTCGATCTGCTCATTCACCTCATTCGCAAGAACGAGGTGAACGTCTACGACATTCCGATCGCGCTCATCACCGAACAGTACCTGTCATACATCGCGTTGATGCAGGAGTTGAATCTCGATGTCGCGGGCGAGTTCCTGGTGATGGCCTCGACGCTGATCCACATCAAGTCGAGGATGCTGCTGCCGCGCCCGGATCCGGCGCAGGACGATCAGTTCGAGGAGGATCCGCGCGAGGCGCTCGTGCGGCGTCTGCTCGAGCATCAGAAGTACAAGGCGGCCGCGGAGCTGCTGCACGAGCGCGAAACGCTGCGCGGCGCGCAGTTCATGCGGCCGGACGCTGTCGTCGCCGACGCGGCGGGCGACGAGTACGAGCCGGAGCTCGAAGTCGATCTCTTCAGCCTGCTGGCCGCGTTCAAAGGCGTGCTCGAGCGCGCCAGCCGCCGCCCCCGGATGGTGCTCCCGCCGGAAGCAATTCCCATCGAAACACGCATTGAGCAGCTGCTCAATCGGCTCTCCGAGACCGAAGCGTGCGGGTTCGAAGATCTGTTCGCCGATGGCGATGGTTCGCGTGGATTCATGATCGTGACGTTTCTCGCGCTGCTCGAGATGATTCGGTTGAAGCTCGTTCGCGTCTTTCAGTCGGGCGCCTCGGGGGCGATCCGTGTCTACAAACGCGCGCGTCCAAGCGATGCGCCGCATCCCATTGGAGATCCTCAGCAATGACGGCGGGTCCGCGAAAACGTGGACTCAGCAGTTTGCGTGGGACCCGCCCCACATCCCATGGATAACTCACTGAAAGCTATCGTCGAAGCGCTCATCTTCGCGTCGCCCGAGCCGCTCACGCCGAAAATGTTGTTCAAGCTGCTCGCCGACGAGCCGAAGGAAGATGTCGCGGCGACCGTCGAGGCGCTGAAGGCCGACTACGAATCGCGGCCGGGTCTGCAGTTCGTCGAGGTCGCAGGCGGGTATCAGATCGTGACCCGGCCCGAACTGCACGAATGGGTGCGCCGCCTGTTCCACGAGCGGTCGACGCAAAAGCTGACGGTGCAGGCGCTCGAGACGCTCGCGGTCATCGCGTACAAGCAGCCGATTACCGCGCTCGAGGTCGGCGAGATCCGCGGCGTCAATACGTCAGGCGTGCTGACGACATTGCTGGAGCGCCACCTGATCAAGATCGTCGGCCGCAAGAACGTCGTCGGCCGGCCGTTCCTCTATGCGACGACGAAGGAGTTCCTCATCCGCTTCGGCCTGAACGATCTCGGCGATCTGCCGAAGATTGAAGACATGGCCGATGCGCTGGGCTTCGATCCCCCGGCGAGGCTCATCGAACAGACCCCGCCCGAGGAGATGTTGCCGCTGCAGGAAGAAGAGACCGAGAGTGGAAGCAATGGAGAGATGGAAGAAGTGGAAAAGGAGGTATGAACTTACTTTTCGACCTTTCCACGCTTCAACTGTCCCACTTCGACCGCGGTTAGCTCTCTCCATTCGCCGGGTCGCAGGCCGCGGTCAATGAGCGGCCCGATGCCGACTCGCGTCAGCTTCCTCACCGGATGTCCGACGGCCTCGAGCATCCGCCGCACCTGGCGATTGCGGCCTTCGCGGATTGTCACGGCCAGCACGCCATCACCCATACCGCGTCGTTTGTTCAGCAGCGACACCTCGGCCGGCAACGTCCGCCGGCCGTCCAGCGGGATTCCACGACGAAGTCGCTCGAGCGCGTCGTCATCGGGGATGCCTGCCACGCGCGCTTCGTAGGTCCGCTTCACGCCATGGCGTGGATGCGTGAGCCGCGCCGCCAGATCGCCGTCGTTGGTCAGCAGCAGCAGGCCCTCGGTGTCGTAATCGAGCCGGCCGACCGGATAAACGTACTCCCGCACGCCGCCAAGCAGGTCGATCACCGTCGGTCGTTTTTGCGGATCCGATCGCGTGGTGACGTAGCCCACCGGTTTGTAGAGCAGGATGTAGCGGAGGCGCTCGGCGGACTTGATGCGGCGGCCATCGACCCGAACGTCGTCACTCGACGGATTGGCCTTGGTTCCCATCTCGCGCACCGTCTCGCCGTTCACCGTGACGCGACCTTCCGCGATCAGCTTCTCAGCCGCCCGGCGCGACGCAACGCCCGCTTGCGAGATGAGCTTCTGCAACCTGATGCCGCCGAGCCGATCGGTCACACCTCTATAATCACACGCTATGAAGAAGCGCTCGCTCGTCGTGCTTGCCGCCGTGGTGGCGGCGTGTTCGAAGCCGCCTGCCGCTCCGCAGCAGATTTCCCTGGCGCAGATGCCTTCGGTGGATGCTCAGGCGATTCTTGCGCACACGAGGATTCTTTCCTCCGACGAGTACGAAGGGCGTGGGCCAGGAACGAAAGGCGAAGAGCTGACGGTCAGCTATCTCGTCGATCAATTCAAGAAGATTGGCCTTACACCAGGCAACACCGACGGCACGTACGTGCAGAAGGTACCCCTCGTCGGCATCACGCCGACGCCAGCGCCGCTCGTATTCAACAAGGGGAATCGCCGTCAGACCCTCAAATGGAAAGACGACGTCGTGGCGTGGACCAAGCACGTAGCGGACTCGGCAGCCATCGACAACTCGGAGCTCGTGTTCGTCGGGTACGGGATCGTCGCGCCCGAGTACAAATGGGACGACTACAAAGGGATGGACGTCACCGGCAAGACGCTCGTGATGCTCGTTAACGACCCTCCAGTCGCGGGCGATCCGGACGCGTTTGGCGGCAGGGCGATGACGTACTACGGCCGGTGGACCTACAAGTACGAAATCGGCTCGATGAAGCATGCCGCTGCCGTCCTCGTCGTTCATGAGACCGAGCCGGCGGGTTATCCGTTCGAGGTGGTCCAGGCGAAGACGACGGAGCAGTTCGATCTCGTCACGCCTGACAAGAACATGGGCCGCGTCAATATCGAAGGGTGGATAACGCTCGACCGGGCACGCGACCTGATGAAGCTTGCCGGTCAGGATTTCGACGTGCTGAAGAAGCAGGCTGCGACGCGAGACTTCAAACCAGTGCCGCTCGGGGTTGGTGCCTCGATGACGATCAAGAACACGCTGCGAACGGTCGATTCGCAGAATATCGTCGCCAAGCTCGAAGGCAGCGATCCGATGCTGCGCGACGAGTACGTCGTCTACACCGCACACTGGGATCACCTCGGTATCGGTCCGGAGCAGAACGGCGATCGCATCTACAATGGCGCGAAGGACAACGCCATCGGTGTTGCCGGACTCCTCGAGCTGGCGCGTGCGTTTACGAAGGTCGCGCCCGCACCGAAGCGATCGATTCTCTTCCTGTCGGTGACGGCGGAAGAGCAGGGGTTGCTCGGGTCGCAATACTATTCGGTCACGCCCATTTATCCGCTTCGCAAGACGCTGGCGAACATCAACATGGATGGCCTGAACGTCCACGGCAAGACGAAGGACCTGACGTTGATTGGATACGGCGCATCCGATCTCGACGACTATGCGCAGACGGCTGCGGCCGAGCAAGGACGCGTGATACGGCGGGATCCGGAACCTGAGAAAGGCTTCTACTACCGCTCAGATCATTTCAATTTCGCCAAGCAGGGCGTCCCTGCGCTCGACCCCGACGAGGGTACTGACTTCGTCGGAAAACCAGCGGAATACGGCAAGCAAGTGCGAGACGACTACACCGAGCACGACTATCACAAGCCGAGTGACGTGATGAAGCCGGATTGGGATCTCAGTGGCGCCGTCGAGGACCTGCAGGTGTTCTTCGCGGTCGGCTATCGGGTTGCGCAGGCGGAGAAGTATCCCGAATGGAAGCCGGGGAACGAATTCAAAGCGACGCGCGACGCGATGCTGAAAGGCTGAAAACGGGGCCGGGCGTCATTTCTTGAGGACATCCGCCCAGAACGAGACGAGCTTCATCGTTTCCGTTGCCGCCGCCGAACGATCGACTTCAGCGTGCGTGATCAATTCGCTGATTAACAGATCCACCTTCGTCCCTTTCTTTCCCAGATAGTCGGCGAGCAGCACGGACTCGGCCGTCGGGATCACGGTATCGCCGGATCCATGCAGCAGGAAGACGGGCGCAGCCGGCGGCGACGGCGCCCGGTCCGCTGACAGCGCCGGCGAATCAGCGCCGAGCGCGCCGAGGTAGGGAACGAGCGCCGGGCCCAACTTCTGCACATTGCGATCGTTGACGTAGTTCATATACGTTGCCGCCGGCTCCGGCAGCGTCTTCACATAGTCGCGTGCCTTCTGAAAGGTCGCGTTCGCCTCGTTCATGTCCACGAGCGTCAGCTGCGATGCGAGGAGAAACGTTTCAATGCCCTTGCGGAGCGGCTCGACCTGTTCGGCCGGCACGATCCCCTGATCCGCAAGGCCGTAGAGGATGACCGCGACGCCGTAATCATGCGGCGGGTGGATCTCGACGCCGGGCAGGTGCACTTCGTCGCCGGTGGCGAGATAGCGCATCACGCGCGGGAGATCCGCATGCCCGCCGAACGACAGCACGTAGGCGAGCTTGTCGCGAATCGACGCTCGTCCGGCGGCCACGACGGAAAGTCCGCCGGCGAAGCTGATGCCGATGATGCCGATGCGTCCATCGGGCGCAAACTCGCGCTGCTTCGTTAACCACAGCGTCGCATCCTCGATGGCGTCGGTGGCCTCCGGCGTGATCCTGTAGCGTTGCAGATCCGGCAGCGCGAGCGTCATCACCAGGACGCCGCTGCCCGCCATGTCGTGCGCCAGCGCGGTCAAGCGCGGCTCCTTGATGCCCATCGAATGAATGCCGGGAATCAGGAGCGCTGTGCGCGTGAATCGCCCGTCGGGCCGGTAGAACTGTCCCGGCACGTTGCCGTGCCGCGTCGGCACGGTGTGCGGCGGCATGATGGTGACGGCGTGCGCCTGGCTGTCGGCGATCGCCTCGACCCGGCCGCCGACGTGTGCCACCCTGATGAACAACGATGCGGCTCGCACGTACGGCGCCGCTATCATCGCGAGCACCGCGACCACGACGATGATCGCGGCCAAAACGCGCCAGCGCCGCGCGACAGACATTGCTGGCATTTTCAATCTTCAATCTTCGATGTTCAATCGATTTCGCAATTGCCAAATGTGATACTCAAATCGAAAATTGAAGATTGCAGATGCCGGAGAGACTCATCATTGCCATCGACGGGCCGTCGGGCGCGGGCAAGGGAACGATCGCGAGGACACTCGCGGAACGCCTTGATTACCGTCACGTCGACACGGGCGCAATGTACCGCGCCGTGGCGTGGAAAGCGCTGCACGACCGCATCCCGCTTGATGACGAGCCCGCGGTGGCGGCCCTCGCCGCGCGCTCCAGCATCGGCGTCGAAGGCGGCCGCGCATCGATCGATGGTCACGATGTCACGCAGGCGATCCGCACGCCCGAAATCGACAAGGCGGCGTCATTGGTGGCGCGGATGCCGCGCGTTCGCGAAGTCCTTGTCGGACGTCAGCGCCGCATGGCGGACAGCGGCGGCATCATCATGGAAGGACGGGACATCGGCACGGTCGTCTTTCCAAATGCGGATGTGAAGATCTACCTGGATGCGTCCGCCGAGGTTCGCGCGCGCCGCCGCATGAACGATCCTGCGCACAGCGGGGGGAAAGCAGGGCAAGCCGCGGTGGCCGCATCGATCGACGCGCGCGACCGTGCCGACACCACGCGTACGGCATCGCCGCTGACGATGGCGTCAGACGCGGTCCTGATCGACACGACCGACATGCCGATCGCCGCGGTCGTCGATCGCGTGATGCAGCTGGTCGACGAGAAGAGGGCGCGTCAGCGCTCGTCGTAGTCCTCGGATGAGGCGGGATCCAGCTCCCAGCGATGTTTATCCCGCTTGATGATCTTCTCCTCGCCCTTGAGCTCCTCGTTGTCTTCGTACTGCACGCCGACCGCGCGACCAATATCGTCAACGATGTCCTGATCGGGCGTCGGGTTGTCGCCGCCAGGCGCTTCATCGCCGACGGTTGCGGCAGATTCCCAATCAGCGTCAACGTCGCCCGCAGTGAGTGCAGGGCTTGTCTCGTGATGTTGGGCAAGGCGGTCGTGCATCTGACGACGACCGGTTCTGATGGCGGATGCATTACGGTCGAGGTCGAGTGATGACGGCGGCGTCGGGACGATGTCATCGCCTTGAATCGTGCGCCGCTCGCGATCGAGGGCTGGCGCTTTGCGGGCGACGGTTGGCGTCGACGGACGAGCTGCCTTGCGGGACGACGTGCCGCCGGTTCTGCGCGGAGATGTTTTCCGCGCCGTCGTCTTGCGGCTGCTTCCACCCTTCGCGGTTCGGCGAGACCTCGAGGGAGCGGCTTTCTTCGACCGTCGAGCGCTTGCCGTTTTTCTCGCGCGTCCAGCCTGACGAGCTGGCTTGCGGGCCGCACGCGCTCGAGTCTTTTTCGATGCTTTCGTCGCTTTGCGCGCCCGTTTGGCGGTCCGTGCGGCCTTCCGTTTGGCCATTGCCGTCGTCCTTTCGTCTGCTGGCTTACCTTGACTGTTTCCGGGTAAGTGACGTAAAGTCTAATGCTTATCGGCGAAGGAAGCAGCTGACATACCAGCTCCATCCAACTCCCAGCAATCGTCTCGCCGTTATAGCCGCGGGGAGCCGGTCCCCGCAACAGAAACCGGTAATCCGATCAGGAGGACGCGCAGGGAATGGCGAATGAAGTTAACGGGTTAGTTTCGCCCGACAAGCCGGGCGAACAGCCCGGAGCACCGGCACGCACAAGGGCTGGCAAGCCCGCCGGTCCGGCCTTCAGGCCGATGCATCACGAGGACATGGATCCGCAGGAGTTCGCGGCCATGCTCGACATCTACGACGACAGCTTCCGCAACATGGCGGAAGGCGAGGTCGTGAAAGGAACCGTACTCAAGGTTACCGACACGGCGGTCGTTGTCGACGTCGGCTACAAGTCCGAAGGTCTCATTCCCATTCACGAGTTCCTCGACGAGAACGGCCAGGTCACCGTGCAGGCGGGAGACATGGTCGACGTGCTGCTCGAGCGCACGGAGGATCGCGAAGGCCACATCGTGCTGTCGCGCGAGAAGGCCGAGAAGATGAAGATTTGGGATGAGGTCGAGAAGGCCTACGCCGATCGCAAGGTCGTCATCGGCCGGGTCATCGAACGGATCAAGGGCGGCCTTGCCGTCGATATCGGCGTGCGCGCGTTTCTGCCCGGCTCGCAGATTGACGTTCGTCCCGTTCGCAACCTCGATGCGTTGAAGGGGCAGGAGCTCCGGATGCGCGTCATCAAGGTCAACAAGAAGCGCGGCAACATCGTCCTGTCGCGCAAGGCGCTGCTCGAAGAAGAGAACGCCGAGAAGAAGAAGACGACGCTCGAGACGCTGGCCGAGGGGAAGGTGCTGCGCGGCACCGTGAAGAACATCACCGACTACGGCGCGTTCATCGACCTGGGCGGCATCGACGGCCTGCTGCACATCACCGACATGTCGTGGGGACGCGTCGGACACCCGTCCGAGCTGTTCAAGGTGAACGACGAAGTCGACGTCATCGTCCTCAAGTACGACGCGGCGACCGAGCGCGTCTCGCTCGGCCACAAACAGCTGGTCCAGGATCCGTGGGCGACGGTGCAGGAACGCTATCCGGTTGGCGCGCGCATGAGCGGCAAGGTCGTGAGCCTGACCGACTACGGCGCGTTCGTCGAGCTCGAAGCCGGCGTCGAAGGGCTGATCCACGTCTCCGAGATGTCGTGGAGCAAGCGCGTCAAGCATCCGTCGAAGATCCTCAACGTCGGCGACTCAGTCGATGCGATGGTCCTCGGCGTTGATCCCGCGGCGCGGCGCATCTCGCTCGGCCTCAAGCAGGTCGAAACCAACCCCTGGCACGAGCTGACGGAGAAGTACCCGGTCGGCACCCGCATCAAAGGCAAAGTGCGGAACCTCACCGAGTTCGGCGCGTTCGTCGAGGTCGAGGAAGATATCGACGGCCTGATCCACATCTCCGACATGTCGTGGAGCAAACGGATCAAGCACCCGTCCGAGGTGCTGAAGAAGGGCGACGTCGTCGAGGCGATGGTGCTGAGCATCGATGCCGAGAATCAGCGCCTGTCGCTCGGCCTCAAGCAGCTCGCCACCGACATCTGGGACGACTTCTTTTCACGCCATCACGTCGGCGACACCATCGAAGGAAAGGTCACGCGCATGACCAACTTCGGTGCGTTCGTGGAACTCGACGAAGGCATCGAAGGTCTGATCCATGTGTCGGAGTTCGATGACAGCCACGGCGGCGAGAAGATCGATCTGCAGGTGGGCAACAACTATCAGATGAAGATCATCAAGCTCAGTCCGCAGGAGCGGAAGATCGGCTTGAGCATCCGCGCGCTCAAATCGGACGACTATCGGGCGGACTGGGAAGCATACTCGGAGAGCGAGGGCACGGGCACTGCGACGCTCGGAGATCACTTTAGAAACCGGTAGGTAACAGATCTCGGGTATCAGGTGTCAGGCGAAGAGGAGCCACATGAATACTCCTGGCGGCAGCATGACCAAGGCGGAACTCGTCGAGGAAGTGTCGCGCGTGTCGGATCTCACCAAGAAGCACTCGGAAGTCATCGTCGACACGGTGTTCAGGAGCATCATCGAAGCGCTCCATCGAGGCGAGAAGATCGAGTTGCGGGGGTTCGGCAGTTTCCGGTTGCGCAAGCGCGAGCCGCGCAAAGGACGCAATCCGAAAACCGGCGACAAGGTGGACGTGCCGCCGAAGAAGGTGCCCTACTTCAAGCCCGGCAAGGAGTTGAAGGAGCTGATCAACCGCGAAGCGGAAGCGGAAGAAGCAGCGTCGATCACCGGCACCATCAGCGGAGCCGTCGCGGAAGTCTGACGTTTGGACTTCTTGTGGTCGCCGTGGCGACTCGAGTACGTGACCAGCAGCAAGCCTGACATGGGGTGCGTCTTCTGCGACGCGCCCCGACCTCCCAATCCCGATTCCCTCATCGTCTACGAGCGCACGACCTGTTACATCATCTTGAACAAGTATCCGTATAACAACGGACACATCATGGTGGTGCCGTATCGCCACGCACCGTCGCTCGCCGCGCTCACGGCGCAAGAGCGGTACGAGATGGCGGATCTGCAGGTACTGTGCGAACAGGCGCTCGTCGAAGCCTACACGCCGCATGGCATCAACGTCGGCGTGAATCTCGGCAAGCCGGCCGGCGCAGGCGTACTCGAGCACGTACACGTGCACCTGGTGCCACGCTGGAATGGTGACACCAACTTCATGACCGTGGTCGGGACGACTCGCGTGCTGCCCGAGGACCTGCACGAGAGCGCCGTGCGGCTGAAGCCGATCTTCTCGAAGCTGGCGTCGCTCGCCTAGGCCGCCGCCGACAGCGCGTCGATCTGCCGCAGCGTGAGGTCGACATCCTCGCCGGTGTGCCTGTGGGTCATGGCGAGCGAAACGATTCATGCAATGAACCTATCTCAGCAACGCAGTCTGAATTCACGCGCGTGGTCCGCGCTCGCCGTACTGACCGGCGTCATGGCATTGCTGCTGTTCGTCGCGGCAGGCACGATACGCTACTGGCAGGCGTGGGTATATCTGGCCGTCTTCGTGGCTGCTTCTGCATTGACCACGCTGTTCCTGATGCGCAGAGATCCCGCGCTGCTGGAACGCCGAATGCGCGGCGGACCGGGCGCCGAGAAGCGCCCCACGCAGCGGGTGATCATGTTGGGCGCATCCGCGTGTTACATCGGGCTGTTCTTCGTGTCCGCACTCGATCGACGGTACGGGTGGTCGACTGTGCCTGTGATGCTTGTGCTCCTCAGCGACCTGCTCGTCGCCATCGGTTTTTATCTCATCTCCCGCGTCTACCGCGAGAACACCTTCACTTCAGCAACGGTCGAGATCGCCGTCGATCAGAAAGTCATTTCCACCGGGCCATATGCGATCGTTCGCCATCCGATGTATGCGAGCGCATTGCTGTATCTCGGAGGCACGCCGACGGCGCTCGGCTCCTATTGGGGATTCGCCGCGTTCGTTGCCATGCTGCCGTTTCTCATCTGGCGGCTGTTCGATGAAGAGAAGATGCTTGCCGAGAGCTTGCCGGGTTACCGCGAATATCGGCGGCGCGTTCGCCATCGACTGATCCCCGGAATCTGGTAACACTATTCACACATGGATTTCGAACTCACCGAGGTCCAGCGCTCATGGCGCGACAAGGCGCGGACGCTTGGACGCGAACTGGCGGAAGATGCGGCGGCGTCCGACGTCATCATGGGTGCGGCGCGCGTCGGCCTCATCGATCCGGCGCCGGATCTCGTCGCCGCATCGCTGGCGGTCGAAGCGCTGTCATGCGAGTCGGCAGCGACGGGCATGACACTCGCGCTGCACACGACGGCGCTCCTCGCCCGCCTGCGCCAACGCGAAGGGGGGCAAGCATTCGGCGCATACGCGGACGCCATGGCGCGCGGCGAAATCGTCGGCGCGATCGCGTTGACATCAGAAGATGTTCCGGCCATCGACAACGACAGACTGAGCGGCCGCGCGGCGTGGGTCGGTCCCGTTACCGAGCATGGCATTGCCATAGTCGGCGCGCGCGACGGCTCGAAAGTCACCGCGTGTGCCGTTGCGCTGGACGGTTACGGTGTGCAGATCACCGAGCTGCGGACGTCGGCCTTGCGCGGCTTCATCTGGGCGTATGTGATGTTCGCGGGGACACCGTGCATCGCATCCGCGGAAACGACGCGCATCATGGCCGTGGCGAGAACGTTGATCGCCTCCGCAGCGCTCGGCATCGGCAACCGTGCGCTGCGTGAGTCGCTGTCGGTCGTGACGCGCGAGCATGGCGCCGGCGGCGAACAGACCGTCCAAGGGCTGCTGGCGGACACGGCGACGGAGCTCGAAGCGGCGCGCATGCTCACGTGGCAGGCAGCGCTACAGGGCGCGGACATGTCGTTGGGCGCGGCATCGATGGCGAAGCTCGCCGCGACGACGGCGGCGCAGGCGGCGGTCGTCCGCGCTACGCAGGTGGTTGGCGTGGACAGCTTCCGTCGCGGACATGTCATCGAGAGGCTTACGCAGGACGTGCGCGCGATCGAGCTCTTTGCGGGACGGACGGAGGCGCTGCGCGAGTCCGTCGCCGACGCGGAGCTGCCGCGAGTCAGTGGGCAGTCGGCAGCGGGCAGTAGGCAGTAACCACGAAAGCGCGCTTCGCGCGCAGCCGCGCAGCACACGACGCTCGCTGATCGGATCGCGGAGGGGCCGATTCCCGTTGACGAGGCGCTGCCGCTCGCGCGGCAGATTGTGGTGGCGCTCGAAGCGGTACGAATGTCTTCGTGGTTAACCCAAACTACCCGAGGATTTGTTTCGCGATCGTCTGCAACTGCAGGTTCGACGTTCCCTCGTAAATCTGTCCGATCTTCGCGTCGCGGAAGAATTTCTCGACCGGATAATCCTTCACGAACCCGTAGCCGCCGTAGAGATTAACGGCGAGCGAGCTCACACGCTCGGCGACCTCTGACGAGAAGATCTTGCACATCGCCGCTTCTTTGAGGAACGGCACGCCCGCGTCGCGCAGACGTGCGGCGTTGTACACCATCAGCCGCGCCGCTTCGACCTCGGTCGCCGCCCGAGCAATCTGAAACTGCACACCCTGAAACTCGGAGATGGCCTTGCCGAATTGCTTGCGTTCTTTCGTGTACTTGATGGTCGCGTCGAGCGCGCCCTGGGCGAGTCCGACCATCTGCGCGCCGATGCCGATGCGGCCTTCGTTCAGCGTCTCGATAGCGACCTTGTAACCCTTGCCAACGTCGCCCAGCACGTTCCTGCGCGGTACGTGGCAATCCTCGAACAGCAGTTCGCACGTGCTGCTGGCGCGGATGCCCAGCTTGTCTTCTTTCTTTCCGACGGCAAACCCCGGGAACTCGCGTTCGACGAGAAACGCAGTAATGCCTCGATAGCCTGCGTCGGGATTGACGTTGGCGAAGACGATGAAAAGGCCTGCCTCGCTGCCGTTCGTGATCCAGAGTTTTCTGCCGTTCAGCACGAACCCATCGCCGTGCTCGGCGGCGCGCGTCGACATGGCGAAGGCGTCGCTGCCCGATCCGGATTCGGAAAGAGCATAGGCGCCTATCGTTCCCGACACGAGCTTCGGGAGGTATGCGGACTTCTGCGCGTCGGATGCCCATCGCATCAGCGCGTTGATGACGAGGGTGTTCTGGACGTCGACGAGCACGCCGATAGAAGGGTCGACGCGCGACAGGGCTTCAACCGCCAGCACCGAATGAAAGAACGTGGCGCCCGCCCCGCCGTGCGCCTCCGGCACCTCGATGGCCATCACGCCGAGGTCGAAGAGGCTGCGAAGGAGGTCCGGCGGGATCTTTGCGTGTTCGTCCATTTCCCGGACGAGCGGCCGGATTTCGCGATCGGCGAACTCGTAGACGCTGTCGCGAAAGAGCGTTTCGTCCTGGCTGAGCTGCGTCAGAGGTGTTGGAAGGCTGTCAGTTTGCTGCATGCGTCCAAAACGTTAACAGGATTATCATGACTGGAATGCGCCGCATTTCCGCGTTTCTTGTGGCCCTCGTCCTGGCACTTTCGGGCAGCCTCGCGGTGCGTGCCCAGCAGGCCGGCAGCCAGGGTCAACCGGCCGCCAATGGCCAACAGCCGCCTGCGGATCAGACGCAGCTGACCTTCCGGTCTGGTATCAACTTCGTCACGGTTGACGCCTATGTGTCCGATTCGAAGGGGCAGCCGGTCACGGACCTCAAGCAGTCGGACTTCGAGATTATCGAGGACAACAAGCCGCAGAAGATCGAGCAGTTCCGGTTCATCAAAGTTGACGGCAACCCGAGGCCTGGGGAGCCGCCGCCGCAGCAGATCAAGAACCGCGACGATGAAGAACGCGAGGCGGCACGCGACGACACGCGCGTCTTCGTCATCTTCCTCGATGACTATCACACGCGCCTCGGCAGTTCGCTCGCCGTGAAGCAGCCGTTGAGCGAGTGGGTGCAGAACACGCTGCGGCCGCTCGACATGGTCGCCATCATGTATCCGCTGACGCCGGTCTCCGACATCGACTTTACGCGCGACCACAACAAGGTCATCAACGCCATCCAGCATTTCGAGGGACGCAAGTACAAGTACGAGCCGCGCAATCTGTTCGAAGAGCAGTATCAGCGTGCACCGACCGAAATCGTCGAGCAGATCCGCAATCAGGTCGTCATGACCGCCCTGCGCGGCCTGTCCGTCCGGCTCGGTTCGATCCGTGACGGCCGCAAGTCGATCATCTACGTCAGCGAAGGGCTGCAGGCGATGCTGCCGCCGCAGCTGCGCAGCGCTGACGCCTCGCAGCCGAACATCGGGAACCCCAATGCGTTCAACCCGCTGGCAGGAGAAAACGATCCACGCGAGCAGACTGCGCAGGCATTTTCGACGGCCGATCTGTATTCCCAGCTGAAGGACGTTTTCATCGCCGCGACGCGCAACAACACGGCCATCTACACGCTCGATCCGCGCGGGTTGGCGACCAACGAGTTCGACATCGACGAGAACGTTGGTCCGCAACAGGATCGCAATATGCTGCAGGCCTCCACGGATACGCTCCGTTCGATTGCCGAGGAAACGGACGGCCGCGCGATCGTCGGCCGCAACGACCTCGCCAAGGGGCTCGCGCAGGCGCTGCAGGATTCCACCGCGTATTACCTCCTCGGCTACACCTCGTCGCAAGCGCCGATTGACGGCAAGTTCCATCAGATCAAAGTGCAGTTGAGCGCGGCGGCGAAGAAGCGCGGCCTACAGGTGCGTTCGCGTCGCGGCTACTGGGCCGCGACCACCGAGGATGTGAAGAAGGCGGAGAAGGCGACCGCCGCAGGGCCGACGGTGCCGGACGCGGCCAAGCCTGTGATGCAGGCGCTCGCGTCCATCGCGGTGCCGGTGCAGGCTGGCAAGTACGTGCGGACGTGGCTCGGAACGGAGCGCGGCGAGAATGGCAAGACGAAGGTCACGCTCGTCTGGGAGCCGCTGCCGAAAACGAGCGCCAGCAACCTTCGCAGCGATCCTGCCCCCGGCCGCGTATCGCTCATTGCCGCAACCGAGAAGGGCGATCTTGTCTATCGTGGCCGCTCGCCAGATGCTGGGCAGCTCGCCAGCGCGAATCCACAGGCGACCGGTGCGAGCGCCTCGCTGCCGGCTTCGGCAAGCGCGTCGACGACCGTCTCGCCGCAGGCGCTCACGTTTGAAGCCCCGCCGGGCAAGCTCGAACTGCGGATGACGGTCGAAGGCGCGGGTGGTGGTGTGCTCGATCAGGAAATCCGCAACATCACCGTTCCTGATTTGACGGCGGCGCGTCCGCTGCTCAGCACGCCGCGCGTCTACGCGGTGCGCACGCCGCGCGAGTTGCAGGCGATCGTGTCGAACGCTTCGGCGGTGCCGCCAGCCAACCGTGAGTTCTCGCGGACGATGCGGCTGCTGATTCGGTTCGACAGCTACGGGCCGGGCAACGAGGTGCCGATGCCGACCGCCGCGCTGCTGAACAGCAACGGTCAGAAGTTCACCGACATCCCCGTACAGGCCGCGACCGCGGGCGGAACGCATCAGATCGACATGAGCCTCGCCACGATTCCGGCGGGCGAGTATGTCATCGAGGTCACGACGAAAGGCGCATCGGGAGACACGGCGAAGGAACTGATCGCCTTCCGCGTCACGCCGTAGGCGCGTGTTATCCTGCCGTTCGTGCTCGGGTTCGTCTATTCACGCCTGAAGTCCGCGCTGCTCCCTGAGTTCCGCCGCGCGTGGTCGAAGGATGTCGATGTCTCCGTCAGGACATTGCAGCGCGAGTTGTCGCGTGTGCAGGCGGAGCTCGGTTCGCTGCGTCAGGCGCACGACGCGCTCGCAATCAAGGAATGGATGCACAGCCGTGAGCCGATGCTGACGACGCTCGACGAGCGGCTGCGGCTCGAGCCGGTTCGCGCGCACATCCTGAACGCCATTGCACGCGCGCAGGTTGTCAACGATCCCACGACCCACGCGGTCATCGAGAACATCCTTCCGGTTGATTTCTACGAGCTGGTGAACGCGGCGATTCCTCCTGCGGAGCTCTTCCCGTCGCGCGACCCGGTGAAGCAGGACTTTCACCTCGACGAGCATCTGGCGGATGCGCCGGCGTTCACGCAGCGCGTGTGGAGGTTCTTCGATGAAGATGTTGTGGCGGGCGTTGTTGCGCCGGCACTCCATCAGCGCTTTCACGCGGCCGTGATCGATCATTACGCCGAGACGGCCGCCGGCGATTTCGGTGCGCGCGCCGCAGCGATTCCGCATCGCGGATTCGCCGGTCGCCTGCACCTCCGTCGTCCTGGGTATCACCTCAAGCCCCATCTCGATCCGAAGCGCGTTGTCATCACCGGGCTTGTGTATTTCGCGCGGCCTGGCGACAGCGAGGCGTACGGCACACAGTTGTTCCGGGTCGGCAAGCCGTTTACATCGAGCACGATGGGGAAGTTCTATCCCGAAGACGAAGGGCTGCCGGTGGAGCTCGCGCGCACCGTGCCATTCAGGCCCAACACGCTGCTCGCATTCGTCAATTCGAAGGCGGCGCACGGCGCCACACTGCCCGCTGATGCATCGCTACGCGAGCGCTACGCGTATCAGTTCTACGTCAAGCCGCGTGACGGCGATCTGAAGAAGCTCCTCCTGGAGCTGCCTCCTGAATCGCGCACCAATTGGGCGCAATTCCTGGACGAAAAAGTACACCCCGCCGACTGATGTAGAAGCCCGCCTTCAGGTCGGCCTTCCGCAGTATCATGCGCGCCACTGGAGGAGTCATGACTCGACTGCTCGTCGTGTGCGCGTGCGCGTTCGCTGTCGTCGTTACCGTGATGGCGCAGGCGCCGCCAGCGCAGCGCCCTGACCCGCGCACCATCCAACTTCGCGGCAACCGTTTCAAGCCGCTGAAATACGACGACATGACGCCGGCCCAGAAGACGATGGTCGAGCATCTCATTGCGGGACCTCGCGGCGGCGTGAACGGCCCGTTCAACGTCCTGCTGCGCAGCCCTGACGTCGGCGACCTCGGTCAGGAGTTCGGCGCGGCGACGCGCTTCAAGTCATCGCTGCCGCAGCGGCTCTACGAGCTGGCGATTCTCGTGACCGCTCGGCACTGGACAGCGCAGTATGAGTGGCAGGCGCATCATCGCTCTGCGCTGCAGGCCGGCTTGAGTGCCGCCATCTGCGATGCGATTGCCGCCGGCCGCCGTCCCGCATCGATGCAGAAGGATGAGGAGGCCGTCTACAACTTCGTATCGGAGCTGTTAAGTACGAAACAGGTGAGCGACGCGACGTTTGCCGCCGCGAAGAACGCCTTCGGCGAGCGCGGGGTCGTGGACATCATCGCCGTGACCGGGTGGTACAGCACCGTGTCGATGATGCTCAACGTCGATCAGTATCCGGTGCTCGACGGGACGCAGCCTGAGCTCAAGCCGCTCAGCGGCACGAACTAGAATTTGCTTCAAGCGTACATGCCGCGCATCTTCGTCACCGTGCCGACGCGCTGGATGGCGACGATGTAGGCGCCGGTGCGCATGTCGACCTTGTACTTCAGCGACGTCTTGAGGACGGCATCGAACGCCTCGCACATCTTCTTCTCGAGACGGTCGTTGACGTCCTTCTCCTCCCAGAAGAAACCGTAGCGATCCTGCACCCATTCGAAATACGAGGTGGTGACGCCGCCCGAGTTCGCGAGGATGTCGGGGATGACGAAGATGCCCTTGTCGTGCAGGAACTTGTGCGCCTCGGGGGTGGTCGGACCGTTGGCGCCTTCGGTGATGATCTTCGCCTTGATCTGCGGCGCGTTCTGGACCGTGATCTGATTCTCGAGCGCCGCCGGAATCATCACGTCGACATCGAGCCCCCACAGCGTGTCATTCGAAAGCGCTTCGCCGCCGGGGAAGCCGTCAACGGTCTTCTCGTGGGCGGCCGCGTATTCGAGCAGCTTCGGAATGTCGAGGCCTTTCGGGTTGTAGACGCCGCCTTTCCAATCGGTCACCGCGACGATTCTCGCGCCGGCCTTCGCCAGCAAGTCCGCAGACACGGAGCCGACGTTGCCGAAGCCCTGTACTGCAACAGTCAGATTCTTCACGTCGAGGCCAAGATGCCTGGCGGCTTCGCGGGTCGCGATCATCACGCCGCGTCCGGTCGCCTCCCGGCGACCGAGCGACCCGCCCATCTCGATCGGCTTGCCCGTGACAACCGCCGTTGCCGTGTGGCCGACGTGCATGCTGTAGGTATCCATTACCCACGCCATGATCTGGTCGTTGGTGTTCACGTCGGGTGCGGGGACATCCTTTTCCGGGCCGATGGCGTCGACGATCTCCGCCACGTAGCGTCGCGTCAGCGCCTCGAGCTCGCGGCGCGACATCGTCGTCGGGTCACAGACGATGCCTCCTTTTGCGCCGCCGAAGGGGATGTGCGCGACGGCGCATTTCCATGTCATCCAGGCGGCGAGCGCGGTGACCTCATCGAGCGACACGTCCGGGTGGTAACGGATGCCACCCTTTGCCGGCCCGAGCGTGATGTTGTATTGGACGCGATAGCCGGTGAAGCACTCGATTTCGCCGTTGTCCATCTGGACCGGACACGAAACGATAATCTGGCGCTTGGGGTGTGTGAGGATGTTCCAGATGCCGGGTTCGAGGTTGATAATGCGGGCGGCGACGTTGAATTCCTGAAGCATCGCCCCGAAGATCGCTCCGTGCTCTGCCATGGCCGCTATTGTTTCGTACAATGGTCACGAACATGAAAACGGCTGCGCCGGGCGCACGCGCCTCGAAGGAGCGGCGGGGAAGCTTTACCACCATCTCGGGACGGTCCGTCAATCAGCTCTACACACCCCAGGACATCGCCGCGCTCGACTACGATCGCGATCTCGCCGACCCTGGCACCTTTCCCTACACACGCGGCATCCATCCGAGCGGTTATCGCGGCAAGCTCTGGACGATGCGGCAGTTTGCGGGGTTCGGCACACCCGAAGAGACGAACCGCCGCTACCGGCAGTTGCTCAAGGCCGGCGGCACCGGTCTGAGTGTCGCGTTCGACTTACCGACGCTGATGGGACGCGATCCCGATCATGAGCTGTCGCTCGGCGAAGTGGGCAAGTGCGGTGTGAACGTCGCCTCTCTGGCCGACATGGAAACGCTGTTCGACGGCATCGACCTGGCGGCGATCACCACATCGATGACGATCAACTCGCCGGCGTCGATGCTGTTCGCGATGTATCTCGTCGTCGCCGAGAAGCAGGGCGTCAACTGGGAGCGCCTGTCGGGAACGATTCAAAACGACATCCTGAAAGAGTTCATCGCGCAGAAGGAATACATTTACCCGCCGCGGTACTCGATGCGGCTCATCACCGACGTGTTCGCGTTCTGCGCGGAGCGCGTACCGCGCTGGAACACGATTTCGGTGAGCGGGTACCACATCCGCGAGGCGGGTGCAACCGCGGCGCAGGAGCTCGCCTTCACGCTGCGCGACGGGATCGAATACGTGCAATATGGTGTCGATGCGGGTCTCGATGTGGATGCGTTTGCACCGCGCATCTCGTTCTTCTTCAACTCGCACAGCGACTTCTTCGAAGAGATCGCCAAGTACCGCGCGGCGCGCCGCATCTGGGCGCACGTCATGCGGAATCGGTTCAGGGCGAGCGATCCGCGCTCGTGGCAGCTGCGATTCCACACGCAGACGGCCGGCGTCTCGCTCACCGCGCAGCAGCCGTACAACAACGTGGTGCGCACGGCTGTGCAAGCACTTGCGGCGGTACTCGGCGGCACGCAATCACTGCACACCAACTCGCTGGACGAAGCGCTGGCGCTGCCGACCGAGGAAGCGGCGACCCTTGCGCTGCGCACTCAGCAGATCATTGCCCATGAAACCGGCGTAGCGAACATCGTCGATCCGCTTGGCGGGTCGTACTTCGTCGAGAAGCTCACGTCCGATCTGGAGGAGGAGGCGCTCGCTTACTTCGACACCATCGATCGCATGGGCGGCATGGTCGCCGCGATCGAGAATGGGTATCCGCAGCGTGAAATAGCGGAGAGCGCATACACGTTTCAGCAGGCCGTGGAACGGCGCGACAAGATCATCGTGGGCGTCAACGCGTTCGTCTCCGAAAAGGAGGAGCCGATCGGCACTCTCTACATCGACGAATCAGCCGCCGAGCGGCAGTTGGCGAAGCTCAATGAGCTTCGAACGACGCGGGACAATAATCGCGTCCGGGCGGCGCTGGGCGCTCTCACGGACGGGGCGCGGGGTTCGGCCAATACGATGCCGCTCCTGATTGACGCCGTCAGGGCATACGCCACCGTGGGTGAAATGTGCGATGCGCTCCGGGAGGTCTGGGGCGAGTATGAAGAAACGCCGATAATCTAAAAGGTTTCAGGTGATCAGGGTTCAGGGGTCAGAGTGGCAAAAATCCGCGTAATCATTGCAAAACCTGGACTTGACGGCCATGACCGGGGCGCGAAGGTGATCGCCCGCGCGCTGCGGGACGCCGGCATGGAGGTCATTTATACGGGTCTGCGGCAGACACCGGAGCAGATCGTTGCCGCGGCGCTGCAGGAGGATGCGGATGCCATCGGCCTGTCCATCCTGTCCGGCGCACACATGCACATCTGTCCCCGGGTGATGGAACTGCTGCGGGAGAAAGGCATGCAGGACGTGCTGGTAGTGGTCGGTGGCATCATTCCTGACGTCGACATCCCGAAGTTGAACGACGTCGGTATCAACGGCATCTTTCTTCCCGGGACGCCAATGCAGGAGATCGTGGATTTCATCACCCGCAACACGCGGTCGCGGGTTGAAGCGTAGGTCCGATGCCGAAGAAACTTCTTCTTGCGGACGACAGCATCACCATCCAGCGCGTCATCGAGCTCACCTTCTCGGGTGAGGATGTACAGGTGTTGACCGCCGGCGATGGCGAGGAAGCGATCGCGCGGATTCCGAAGGACCGGCCCGACATCATCCTCGCCGACATCGGCATGCCGAAACGGAACGGATACGAGGTATCTGCATTCGTGAAAGGCAGTGCCGAGTTCCAAAACATTCCGGTGCTGCTGCTCGCGGGGGCCTTCGAGCCGGTTGACGAGATCAAGGCCAAGGAAGCGAAATGCGATGGCGTGCTCGTCAAGCCGTTCGAGCCGCATCACGTGATCGCGCGCGTGCGAGAGCTGATTAGCGGCGCGAAGGGGAGCCCCACGCAGGCAGTGGCCGACATTGCTCGTCCGGCTGCCGTGCTTGCAGCGCCCAAGCCGGCGGAGTCCGTCAAGCGCGAGGAGCCTGAGCCGGTCGGCGCGGAGTTCATCGCTGTGGCCGAAGAGGATTTGTTGCCTCGCACGCAGCATCTGCCGCAGCTCGAGGACATGCAAGCGACGTCGCCGCTGCTGGCCGACGATACGCTGGACGACTACTTCGACAAGCTGGACGAAGCGTTCGCGACGGTGAACACCAGCGCGCCGGCGCAGTCGCTGCCAGCCGAACCACACGCTGCTCCGATGGCCTCAGAGCGACTGGTTCTCGACGGAGATCTGGATTCATTCGATGACCTGCCCAGGTTGGATCTGCCGACCGTCGAAGACGAAATGGTGGATCCGTTCGCGGGCGTCGATCCGTTTCCCACCGACGATTCGTTGCAGGTGCCAACCCTCGACGATCTGCTCGCGGGATTGCCGCCTGCGCCGCAACCAGGCACGCTCGTGGACTTTTCCATGCTGTCTTCGACGGCGGCAGCGTCGCCGATCGTTATCGCTCCTCCGCCGGTTGACCGCCCTGACCTGTCTGCGACTCTCACGACATCGGTGCCGTTTTCACCTCCGTCGGTGCCGCTCGCTCCGGTCGAGCCGCCGTCGGGGCGCAGCATCATCGCGGACGCATTCACTGCGCTGCTTGCCGTCGAACAGGGTGAGCCTGGCGTCGTGGTCCCCAGGCTCGGTGGCAATGGGGCCGCGCCCGTGATGACCGACGCGATCATTGATGATGTGGCCAGGCGCGTGATTCAGAAACTGGCGCTCGGGTCGTCGGACCAGATGCAGGCGACGGTGAGAGAAATCGTATCCGGCGTCTCCGAGCGGCTCGTTCGCGAAGAAATCGATAAAATCCGTAGGAATGCCCCACGGAGCTGACGATCGCCACGCGATAACACTTCCCGAAAAGCCGGCCCTCGAAGGACTCGAGGCGAAATGGAACGCGCGATGGCAGGAGGCGGGAACCTACCGCTTCGACCGCAGCCACTCGCGTGACCGGGTCTTCTCGATCGACACGCCGCCCCCGACGATCAGCGGCGCGCTGCATATCGGGCACGCCTTCTCTTACACGCACACGGACATCATCGCGCGGTTCCAGCGTATGCGCGGCAAGGCGGTGTTCTATCCGATGGGGTGGGACGACAACGGGCTGCCGACGGAGCGGCGCGTGCAGAACTACTACGGGGTGCGGTGCGATCCCACGCTGCCCTACGATCCTTCGTTTCAGCCGCCGGAAACGCCGCCGAAGCATCCGATTCCCGTGTCGCGTCCCAACTTCGTCGAGCTGTGCCTTCAGTTGACTCGGGAAGACGAAGAGGCGTTCGAGGCACTCTGGCGATACCTGGGCCTGTCGGTTGACTGGTCGATGACCTACGCGACCATCAACAAACGATCGCAGCGCGTCTCGCAGGCAGCGTTTCTGCGATTGCTGAAGCGCGGCACCGCCTATCAGCTCGAAGCGCCCACGCTGTGGGACATCGACTTCCGCACGGCCGTGGCGCAGGCCGAGCTCGAGGATCGCGAGCAACCCGGCGCGTACCACCGGATTCGGTTCAATCTGGCGGGTCCGTCGGCGTTGGCACCGGTCGCCGACGGAACCCGCCCTACACACATTGAGATCGAAACCACCCGTCCCGAGCTGATTCCTGCGTGCGTGGCGCTTGTCGCGCATCCCGATGACGAGCGTTACAGGTCGCTGTTTGGCACCAACGTGATCACGCCGCTCTTCGGCGTGGAAGTGCCCGTCAAGGCGCATCCGCTTGCCGATCCCGAGAAGGGGAGTGGCATCGCGATGATCTGCACGTTCGGCGACATTACCGACGTGACGTGGTGGCGCGAGCTGTCGCTGCCCGTCCGTGCGGTGATTCAGCCGAACGGCGCGTTCCGCCCGATCACCTGGGGACAGTCAGGCTGGGAGTCGCAGAATCCGCCGCGCGCGCAGCAGATGTACGATCAGCTCGCGAACCTGCAGCCGGTCCGGGCGCGCGCGGTGATTGTCGGTCAGCTGCGACAGTCAGGAGATCTCATCGGCGATCCGCGGCCAATTACGCATCCAGTGAAGTTCTTCGAAAAAGGGGACCGGCCGCTCGAGATTATTACGAGCCGGCAGTGGTTCGTCAAAACGGTCGACTTCCGCGACGCTTTGCTGGCCCGCGGCCGCGAGCTGCAGTGGCACCCGGACTTCATGCGCCACCGTTATGAGAATTGGGTGAACGGTCTGGCGGGCGACTGGTGTATCAGTCGTCAGCGATTCTTTGGGGTACCGTTTCCGGTCTGGTATCCGGTGCGTCCGGACGGCAGCTTTGATTACGAACATCCGATTCTCGCCGCAGAGTCGCAGCTGCCGGTCGATCCCTCGAACGACGTGCCGCCCGGCTTCACGGCCGCGCAGCGCAACAAGCCGAATGGCTTCGCCGGTGACCCCGACGTGATGGACACGTGGGCAACATCCTCGCTGACACCGCAGATCGCCGGCGGCTGGCTGGATGACGACGATCTCTTCGCGCGCGTGTTTCCGATGGACCTGCGGCCGCAAGGGCACGACATCATCCGAACGTGGCTTTTCACGACCGTCCTGCGCGCGCATCTGGAACATGGCACGCTGCCGTGGCGACACGCGGCACTGTCCGGCTTCATCACGGATCCCGATCGCAAGAAGATGTCGAAGTCGAAGGGAAACGTCGTCACCCCGATGGGGATGCTGCAGGAGCATGGCTCAGACGGCGTGCGCTACTGGGCGGCAGGCGCCCGCCCCGGCGCCGACACCATCTTCGAGCCCAGTCAGATGAAGGTTGGCCGGCGCCTGGCGATCAAGATTCTCAACGCGGCGCGGTTCGCCCTGATGCAGGCTGAACCGCAAGGTCCGATTACTGAACCGCTCGATCGCGGCATGCTCACGGCGCTTGCGGATCTGGTCAAGGCGTGCACGGTGGACCTCGAGACGTACGAATACTCCGGCGCGCTGCAGAAGACCGAGAAGTTCTTCTGGGAGTTCTGCGACGATTATCTCGAACTGGTGAAGTCGCGGCGGTATGGCGATCTCGGGGCTGCTGGCGCCGCCTCCGCGAACAGCGCGATGCTCGTCGCGCTGTCGACGGTGCTGAAACTGTTTGCTCCATTCCTTCCGTTCGTGACGGAAGAAGTGTGGTCATGGTGGCGCCCAGGGTCCGTTCACAACGCGGCGTGGCCGACCGCCGACGAAGTCCTCGCCTCGATTGACGGCGCCGATCACCAGTCGCTGGGTGTGCGGGAAGCGACGCAGGGCGCGCTCGCCGAGGTGCGCCGCATCAAGTCGATGCTGAAGAAACCGACCAAGGCGGTCATCATCAGGGCCGTGCTTCCAGCCGCGTTTGCCGGACTGCAGGCGGCAGCCCACGATTTCCAGGCCGCGACCCACATCCGCGATTTACAGTTCGGCGACGTTTCCGAACCGCAGCTCGAATTTGCGGAGGAGCCGGCCGCGTGAAACATGTGCCGTTCGAGCCGCTCGAGCCAGGAGCGTATCGGGAGCTGGTGCGACGGGCTCTGGCCGAAGACTTCGGTTGGGGCGATCTCACGACCGAGACGATCATCGATCGCGAGCAGAGGGCGCGCGGCGTGATCGTGGCGAAATGCCGATGCGTGATCGCGGGTATCGACGTGGCCGCCGAAGCCTTCCGCCAGCTCGATCCCGCAGCCCAGGTCACAACGCATTGCCGCGACGGTGAACGCTGCGAGGCGGGGACCGAGGTCGCGGAAATCCGCGGCCATGCGACAGCGTTGCTGACCGCCGAACGCACGGCGCTCAATTTTCTGCAGCGTCTCTGCGGTATCGCGACATTGACGCGTGAGTTCGTCGATACGGCCGCCGGTCGCATCATCGTCCTCGACACGCGCAAGACGACGCCGATCCTGCGCGCGCTCGAGAAATACGCGGTGCGGGCGGGCGGCGGCGTCAATCATCGCAGCGGCCTCGGCGATGGAATCCTCATCAAGGACAACCATGTTCGTCTGGTCGGTTCCCTGACCGCCGCCGTGAGGAACATGCGCAAGATCGACCGCGACATGCCGACCGAAGTCGAAGCGCAGACGCTCGCAGAGGTGGACGAGGCGCTCGAGGCGGGCGCAGAGATCGTCCTGTTGGACAACCTGACGACGGACGAGATTGTCCAAGCCGTGCGTCGATGCCGCGGACGTGCGAAGACGGAAATTTCCGGTGGCGTCACGCTGCAGCGGATGCCCGAGCTCGCCGCGACGGGTGCTGATTACGTGTCAATCGGCGCCCTCACGCACTCCGCCCCGGCGATGGACCTGAGCTTCGAAATCGAACCGCTTTAAATGGGGCCGGGGGTCATTTTTCGAGGACACCTGCCTGACGACATCGCCGATGCACTCGCCCGTGCGGGCGCACGGCTCGACGCTTTCACCGATCTTTCCTGGCATGACGAGGTCGGCTCGACGAACGACCTTGCGATGGCGGCGGCGACAAGCGGCGCACGCGAAGGCCTGGTCATTGCCGCCAACGCGCAGTCGTCGGGCCGCGGACGTCTCGGGCGCAGCTGGGCATCGCCGCCTGATGCGGGTTTGTATGTGTCGGTTGTTCTTCATCCATCGCGTGACGCGCTGTCGCTGATCACGATCGCGGCAGGAGTTGCCGTTGCCGAAGGCATCGAGGCGGCAAGCGGCCTGCGCGCCGGCGTGAAGTGGCCCAACGATGTGTACGCCGGCACCCGGAAACTTGCCGGTATTCTCGCGGAGGCCGGGGCGTCCGCCTTCGGTGAGCACGTCGTCCTCGGCTTCGGTATCAACCTGCAGCCCGCCGCATTGCCACCTGAGGTCGCGGAGCGCGCGACGTCCATCGAAAGCGAGCTTGGTCGCCGGGTCGACCGGGGCCTCGTGCTGGCTGAGTGTCTCGCCGCGCTCGCCAGCCGATACGAGGCGCTGCAGCATCAACGAGGATACGAAGTGCTTGCGGCGTGGCGCTCGCGAGCGGCGCAGCATCTCGGTAAGGCCGTCGAGTGGGATGAAGGCGATGGCCTGCGGCGCGGCATCGCGCACGATATCGATACGACAGGCGCACTGCTGATACGCGTCGACAATCGCATCGTTCGTGTAATCTCTGGAGAGGTGCGCTGGGTGTCGTGACCGCAAATACCGAATCCCAAATCCCAAATCCCGAATCCGAAAACGAAGAGGTCGGCGAATACTGCCGCCAGATCGAACAGCATCTGTGCCGGCGAAACGAAGGTCATCTCATTCGTTTGTCCGGTCCGCGGTTCGATTTGGTACAGGGCTGGTTCAATCGCGGGATTCCGTTGAAGCTCGCGATGCAGGGTATCGATCGCGGGGTTGAGCGGCGTCGCGCGAAGGATTCGCGCCCGCGGCCGGTGCCTATCGAGTTCTGTGACAACGACGTCCTCGATGTCTTCGATGAGTGGCGGCGGTCGGTGGGCGTCAGTATCGCTGATCCGAGCCCAGCGGGGCTCGAGGGTCCGCGAGCGAGCTTACCGGCGCATCTCGAGCGTGTCATCGCGCGGCTGACGACGCTGCGCGCCGGAGCCAATCGCTCCCTTGACGCCGCCGTCGACTCGATTATCCGCGAGCTGGATGCTGCGCGCGCGAAAGCGAAAAGCACGCGTGGCGAGGCGCGCGATGCGCTGATCGACCGGCTGAGGGAGCTGGATGCCGTGCTGATTGACGCGCTCCGCGAGCAGTCCAGGCAATCGACCATGCTGCAGCTTGCGGCGGAAGCGGACGAGGAATTGAAGCCATTCCGCGCGCGGATGCCGGCCGAGGCGTATCGGCAGTCGCACCGCGCGTGCATCGATCGGCTACTGCGCGAACGATCAGGTCTGCCGACGATCGCGTACGAGTAGCCACAAAGATCATCTTTGTGTCCTTTGTGGCTGAGCGTCTTCGTGGCTGACGTACTTACGTTGGATGTGGAGAAGCCGACCGCCGGCGGCCGCATGCTCGCGCGGCATAACGGCCAGATCGTGCTCGTCTGGGGAGCGATACCAGGGGAGCGGGTCCGGGCGCGCGTCGAGCGAACGGGAAAGGGCGTTCTCTTCGCGGAAACCACCGAAATCGTGTCCGCGTCGCCGGATCGGCGCGAAGCGGTTGCCGACTGGCGATGCGGCGGCAACGTGCTCGCCCACGTCGAGTATGAACGTCAGCTGCAGCTGAAGTCCGACATCATCCGCGACGCATTCACCCGCATCGGCCGCCTGCCGCTCGCCGCCGCGCCGCTTCTCGTGGGCTCTCCGGAGCACGGCTATCGGATGCGTGCACGGTTGCACGTGCGTGGCCGCCGCATCGGATTCGTCCGCGAGGGGAGCCACGATGTGTGCGCCGTCGGTTCCACGCAGCAGATGCTTCCGGAGACGGTGGCATGGATCGACGCCGCGGAGGCCCGCCTGCGCTCCCACAATCTCACCGGTCTCGTGTCGATCGAGATCGCGGAGAACATCGCCGCGACCGAGCGTGCCGTGCATCTGGAACTGGAGCCGGGGACCGAGGCGCAACCGTTCGCGGTACTTGCGATGGAAGGCGTCACGGGCGTTTCGGCGCAGGTGCTCGATCGACGCGGCGTCGCCACGCTTGCGGGTATCCCCTCTGTGACGGATGCAATCGGGTCCGTGCGGCTGCGCCGCGATGCAAGGGCGTTCTTCCAGGGAAACCGTTTTCTGCTCGACGCGCTCGTTCAGCGTGTGTCTGCGTGCGTCTTTGACAAGGCTGTCGTCGATCTCTACGCAGGAGTGGGGCTGTTCGGGTTGTCTATTGCCGCCGCTCGCGGCGGGCAGGTCACACTCGTGGAAGGTGATGCGATCAGCGGTCGCGACCTCGAGGACAATGCCAAGCCGTACGGCGATCGGGCGCGTGTCATCCGCACCAGCGTCGAAGACTTTCTTCGCCACGATACGCCCGCCGCCGACGAGACCTTCATCGTCGATCCACCTCGTACCGGCATGTCATCGCACGCTGCGCGTGCGATCGCCGCGCTCAAGCCGTCACGCATCGTCTACGTCTCGTGCGACGTCGCCACGCTTGCGCGTGACTCGCGCGTCCTCGTCGACGCCGATTATTCGCTGGATGAGGTGAGCGGGTTGGATCTGTTCCCGAACACCGCGCATGTCGAAACCATTGCAGTGTTTCAGCGGCACGCCTGAACGAACGCTTCGAACAAGGATCTGAACTCGCCGGTGCGCCAGAAGTTTTCCGGATGCCATTGCACGCCAAGGACGAAGCGCCGATCGGGATGCTCGATCCCTTCCACAACCCCATCGGGCGCCGTTGCCGTCGCCACCAGGCCTTCACCGAGATCCTTCGGCGCCTGATGATGGCGGCTGTTCACCGCGCACGCATCCGCCTCGTCGAGCCGTTCGCGCATCGTGCGCTCGAGCAGACTGTCCCGCGTCAGCCAGACGTCGTGCGCGATCGCGTAGCGCGGCTCCTTGATGCGGTGCTCGACGGTGGTGCCCACTTCCTCGGGAATGTGCTGGATGAGCGTTCCTCCGCGCGCGACGTTGAGTACCTGGACGCCGCGGCAGATGGCGAACACCGGCAGATATGTTTCGATCGCGCGGCGAACCAGCTCGATCTCGAACTCATCGCGGCCGGGCTCGGCCGGGTCGAATGTGGCGTGAGCGCTCGCACCGTAGATGGAAGGTTGAACGTCGCCGCCACCGGTGAGCAGCAGGCCGTGCACCGACGCGATGACATCAGCCGGCGAATCCGTCGCCGCCAGCACCCGCACATCGCCGCCGGCGCGGCGCACCGATTCCTCGTAGTCGGGCAGCTTGCTGCACGGGGCGATTGCGATTATTGGCATGGCGGGGTACGAACCATCGCACCTCTGAAACCTACATTCTCGGCGGCACGGCGACGCCCATCAAATCCAGCGCCGTTCGCAGCTGGTTGCGCACATAAATAACACTTGCCGCGCGCCAGCGCCGCACGTCATCTCGCTCCTCATTGAGGATCGGAGCGCGATGATAAAAGGCGTTGAACGCCTGCGCAAGCGTGAAGGCGTATTTGGCGAGCACCGAGAATTCGAGCGACCGGATAACCTGTTCCACCACCTCATCGAGCCGCGCGGCGTCGAGTACGAGCGCCCAGATCTCGTGGCTGCCGTTCGCCCCGTCGAGCTCCGCGGTCGGTACATCCCGAAGCGTTTTCAGCAAGTTCAATTCGTCGAGACCGTCACGCTGCTGAAGCTTCTGAAAGATATTGTTGGCGCGGACAACAGCGTACTGAATGTAGGGACCACTCTCTCCCTCGAAGCTGAGCGCTTCTGCCAGATCGAACGCGATGACTTTGCCGCGAGAGAACTTGATCATGAAGTAGCGAACGGCGGCGACGGCGATCATTCCGGCGATCCGTTGACGATCCTCGTCGCTCAACTCCGGGTTGCGGGTACCGACCTCGCCACCGGCCGACCGCAGCAACGTGTCGAGCAGGTCGTCCGCTTTCACACCGAGGCCCTTCCGTCCGGAAACCTCGACGAACGGCCGCTTCGCGTCCTCCGAATCGGGCGGCGGCGCATACCCCAGTTCGCGCGCGGTCGCGTGCGACAGCGCGACCATCTCGTACGAGAAGTGATGCGACCGCTCAGCGCCCTCCGGGTGTCCGACGGCGATGAGCGCTTGCTGCAGCAGTTTCTGCAGGTACGACTGCCGGACGTCGATGACGTTGTAGACGTACGCCGCACCGCCAAATTCCGGATGGTTGCCCTCGCCTCCGGTGGTGCACGTAGCCCACAGCGGCTCCGCCGAGAACGCTTTCTGCCCGAAGACGCGATAGTGAAAGTCGCGACCGAGGAGGCCGAGCTTCCAGAACTGATAGGCGATGTCCTTGCCGACGTACGTCACGACACCATTCGACCGAACGATGACCTTTTCGCGCTCTTCTTCCTCGGATTCTTCGTCCTGGGATTTGGAATGTGCGTCCAAATCCTCCTGAATAGGCATCACCCAGCAGCCCGCCAGACGCCCTTCGGTCGCGAGATAGACCGCTTTCTTCGCTTTGAGGACATCGAATGCCTGCGCCCAGAACTTCAACCGCAGGATGTCGCCTTCCCATGTCAGGAGGTCGTAATCGACATTCATCCGCGCCATCGTCTTGAGATGGCACAGGACGATGCGCTGCGCGATGAAGGCGGCGATGGTGGCGTTGTCGCTTCCGCCATGTTCGATGTCGTGCAGCGTCTGCGCGCGCGTCGCCAATCGTTCCTTGTCCTGTTCGTACCACTCGGTGACGCGGGCGTACAAATCCCAGCAGTAATAATCAAAACGAGTGGTGTCGGCGATTGCCCGAATCTCGTCGAGCGACTTGCCCTCGAGCACGCGAAAGCCGACGACGACATCTGCGACCTGCACTCCCGTGTCGTCGATGTAGTTCTGAACCTCGACCGGGATACCGCGGAAGCGCAGCACGCGAACAAGCGTGTCGCCGAGCGCGGAGTTCCGCAGGTGCCCGATGTGCGCCGCCTTGTTCGGATTGATCGCGGTGTGTTCCACGATGGCCTTGCCTGCCGACGGTCGCACCTGTTCCGACGCAGTGCCGGTGAGCCGCTCGAGAAGGAAACCGCGGCGTTCGAGGAAGAAGTTCAGGTAGCCGTTTGGGGCAGCCGCCACTTCGCGGATGCCCTCGAGTGAGCCAAAGGCTCCAGCAATCTCCTGGGCAATTGCGCGTGGTGCCTTGCGAAGCCGGCGTGCCAGCTCGAATGCGACGGGCGTGCCGAGGTCGCCGAGGTCTCGGTTCGGCGGATACTCGAGGACGATGGCTGGTGCAGCCGAGTCGTCGCGGCCCTCGCCCCCGTTCGGGGCGAGCGAATACAGAGTGGTCAACAGGCGCGCCACGTGCGCGCGAAGACGGTCATGTACTGGGAGAATCATTCGTGGTACGCTGGGAAGGTTCACCTCGTACGTTATCAGACATTGCGCATGATTGAAGCCGGCGTAGGTCGGCTGCTTGTCGCGAGCCTTCACCAGGGCATCGCGGATCTCCTGCCGACGCGTCTCGAGTTCTACGAATCGTGGCTCAATCCTTCCGGGCTGCGTGACGGCCGCATCGGTCTCGCGCCGCTGGCGGCGGTGCTCAGCTTTCTGCGGCAGGAAGGGGAGCCGTACCGCCTGATTGCCGGCCGGGCCGGCGAATACACGGCGGAATGGACGGTGGCCGACCTGCCGGCGTTCACGCGCGCCATCGTACGCGCGGCGCCGCCCTCCATCCGCGTGTATCTTGTGATGCGCATCGCCCGCAAGATGATTCGGACCACTTATTGGGGAAGCCGCGCCATCGTCAAGTGGCGGAAGGGGCGCGGTGCAGTCGATATTCGCGGGTCGATCTTCTGCGAGGTCCGCGATCGAAGCGAACAGCCTCTGTGCGAGTTTTACGCGTCCGCGATTCGTCGGCTCATGTACTTGTTCAATCTCGACGTCGAAGTGGGCACCGAACAGTGCCGCGCGACGGGGGCAGCACAGTGCCTGATGTCCGTGCTCGTGAGGCCTGTGAAGGCTGCCTGACGCAATTCAAAATGCACAAGCCAAAATGCAACCGCGGTGTGGTTCCCGTCATTGCCATTGGCATTTTGCATTTTCAATTCTGCGTTTCGCCGGTCAACGCCCAGAATCTCGTCCCCGTCGGTGCGAGACAGATCGTCATGCCGTTCGAGAACGCGGCGCACGAGGCGCGGCTCAACTGGCTCTCCGAAGGCGCCGCAGCTGCCCTGACCGACGATCTGCAGGCGCTCGGCGCACGGGCGCTGTCGCGTGATGACCGGCTCCGCGCGTTCGAGCACCTGCGGGTGCCGCCTTCCTCAACCCTCAGCGAAGCGACGAACATCCGCATCGCCCAGATCGTCGGCGCCGATCAGGTCATCATCGGCTCGTTCGCCGTCGACACGAGCACGCTCACGGTACGAGTGACACCCCTGCGGCTCGACACCGGGCGGCGCTTCCCGGAAATCGTCGAGAGCGGTGCGCTGAGCGAGTTCTTCACGCTCATTGGAAGGGTCGCACGGCGCGTGCTGCCCGAGTCTGCCGTTTCGGCGGCGGAGATGGAACGCGGTCGCCCGCCGCTTGCCGCGTTCGAACAGTTCATCAAAGGAGCCGTCGCGGAGACCCCCGCAACACGCGTTGCCTTTCTCAAGGAAGCCCTCCGCTACGCGCCTGACTATCAGCGCGCGAGGCTCGCGCTGTGGGACGTCTATACCGAGCAGGGCGACTACAAGCAGGCGCTCGAGATTGCGCGACAGGTGCCCGCCGCGGATCCGCTGTCGAGACGCGCACGATTCGACGCCGCGGTTTCGCTGATTCACCTCGGACGCCATGGCGACGCAATCGGTGAGCTGACCGCCCTCAATGGCGAAAAGAAGGATGCGGCGCTGCTGAACGACATCGGCGTCGCGCAGCTTCGTCGGACATTGAACGAGCCGGACTCGTCAGCGATTGAGTTCTTCAGCCAGGCGATTGCAGCAAATCCCGCTGACCCCGACCTCACGTTCAATGTTGGCTACGCCTCATGGCTTGCGCACGAGACGCTGGCAGCAGTGCGGTGGTTGCGCGAAACCGTACGGCGGAATCCGGCGGACGACGCGGCGCACTGGGTGCTTGGCGTAGCGCTGCAGGCCTCGGCCAACGCCTCCGAAGGCCAGCGCGAGAAGGAGTTGGCGAAGCGCCTTTCGTCGAAGTATGCCGATTGGGATCGGAAGCAGCCCGGTACGAGCACCGTTCCGCCGAATCTCGAGCGGCTGAAGACCGATCTCGACGCGGTCGGTCAACCGCGTATCGAGGATGCGATCGCCGCCGCCGAGCAGCGCGATCAGCGCGAGGAGGCGGTCTTTCATCTCGAGAGCGGCCGCCGGCTGTATCAGGCGCAGCGTGACGGCGAAGCGATGAACGAGCTGCGTCGGGCAATCTATCTGTCCCCGTACGATCGCGAAGCGCATCTGTTCCTCGGCCGCGTCTACCTCCGCGCCGGACAGATTGCGGATGCGATCGACGAGTTGAAGATCTCGATCTGGAGCGACGATCGGATGGATGCACGCCTCGCGCTCGCCGAAGCGTACGTCCAGTCACGCAACACAGATGCGGCGCGCAATGAGCTGCAGACGATACTGACGCGCGAGCCGTCGAACACGGACGCGAGAGCGCTGCTCGAAAAAATCGAAAAGCCCTAGGGGTTGCGTGTTACACTGTGCGCACCCCAACTGATGGCAGACGAAGGCCTCCGCGAGATACAGCTGAACGGAAAACAGCTGGTCTTTCTTTTCATGGCCTCCACCGTCGTCGCCGTTGTCATCTTCCTGTGCGGCGTGATGGTTGGCCGGGGCGTACGCGCGCAGCGCCCTGTGGAGCCGCTCGAGGCCGCTGGTGACGTTGCAGTAGATCCAACTGCCGTCGACAAACCGCTGTCCACCTCCGCGCCAGTACCCACCGCTACGACGCCGAGCAACGCGCCGGTCGCCGCGAACGAGATACTCACGTATCCCAGCCGCCTCGAAGGGCAGGATGTCCCTGACGAAAGGCTGAAACCGCGATCGACGGCGGCGCGGGATGCGGCATCGCCTGTCGCGACAAGCGCGAAGGTAATGCCGCCGCCAAAGCCAGCTGTTCCGAGGCAAGCAGCGACGACGGCCGCAGCAAAGCTTGATGCGCCGGCGGAGTCCGCCGGAAGTGGCTTCGTCGTGCAAGTCGCGGCGGTGAACAATCGCGGCGAAGCCGATGCGATCGCAAAACGTTTGGCCGGGAAGGGTTATCCCACGTTCGTGAGCACGCCGCCAGGCGGCGGGCCAAGGATGTTTCGCGTACGAGTCGGCAAGTACCAGACTCGCCGTGAGGCGGAAACGATCGCTGCCCGCCTTCAAAGAGAAGATCAGTTTAGGCCCTGGATTACGCGCTAGATAGTTTGGACAGCGCCGAGGTTACTGCTTGGAAGGAACGTCCTGTCCCTCCATCAGCCGCGCCTTCTCGGCCTCCGCGCATTCGATGAGCACAGTCTGATAGCGTGCCACTCCGTCCTTGATCACGAACGGATTGTCTTCACCCGGCATCATCGTGGAGATCATCCGCGCCTTCACGTAGCCCTCGTCGAACTCCGAATGGTTGGACAGTACGACGGTTGCGCCGGCATCGGCCGCGATTTTCGCGAATCTCTTTTGAGTATCGATATAGGCCTGGAAACGCGGAACGCTGCGCGGGAAGTTGTACGCCGTTCCGCCTGAGTAAGCAACGACCCGTGTCTGACCGTGATCCTTCACCGGGAAAATGAAGGACAGGGTTCCGTCTGTGTGACCGGGTGTCAGATAAATCGTGACAGTGGTATCGCCAAGCGTGAGCTTCTGGCCGTCGGTGGCGACCATGTCCCGCGTGGGATTACCGCCGGGCAATGGAGTCCCGTTCAGCATCAAATCCCAGTCCGGTTTGCTCATGACGATATGCGCGCCGAGGTCCTGCAGAATCTTCGCACCTTCATCATGATCGCCGTGGCCATGGGTGATGAGCGCATATTTGATGTCGCGTGGGTTCATCCCGAGCTTCTTGATGCCGTCGACGATCTCCGCCTCGACCGAGTAATGAAACAGTGTGTCCACGACGATGAGCCCCGCGCTGGTCTTGATGACCCATGAGTTGTTTCTCAGATTGCCGACCCAATAGAGGTTGTCGAAAATCTGGCGCGGCTCCTGATACCACTGCGCTCGTGGAGGCACGACTTCCTGACGCGGCGCCGCGGCGGCGGGCGTGAGACCGTTGACGCCGCCGGCGCGCCGGCGACCAGCGGCTGCGTCGCTGCCGGTTGGCGGGACGATGCAGACACGCGCGAGAAGGCCGGGGTAATCAAGCCCGGCGGCACGTTGTGCGGCGGCGAGATGCACATTGACGGGATCGGTAGTCGGATCCGTCGCCGCAGAAGTCCGCAGGACGCCGCATCCGGCTGCGAGAACAAGAGCCACACCGAACGGCCGCTTCATCGCATCTCCTCCCTCGTGACGCCTTCCAGCGCGGAGGCGATCTTCCCGCCTGTTGAACACGGCTGTCAAACGATTCGGCGCCGAAGCGCAAAGATGTTCTAGGATCTTCGACATGCGCCAGCTTGTTTTCACGACGTCCATGGTCATGCTCAGCGCGCTGCTTGTGGCACAAGGTGCCGGCGGCACGTTGACCGGAGTCGTTACCGGACCGACGGGGGCGCCCGTCCCGGACGCGCCGATTCAGGCGAAGAACCTACAGACTGGCGGCGTCGTTCGCGCCGTCACAACGCCTGACGGGCGCTACCGTCTCGCACCGCTCACCGCTGGTTCGTACGACATTTCGATCACGATGCCATGTTGTGCGTTCGAACCGTTTGCGCAGCGGGACGTTGCGATCGCGGCGGGGCAGATGCGGCAGCTCGATGTGCACCTTGCGGAAGGCGCGTCGTTCAACACGGCCGGCGATGATCCAGGCGAGCTTGCCGCAGTCATCCGCAAGCGGCAGAAGGTGCCGTCGCGGCCCGTTCCACGGCTCGCCGGGAAGCCGGATTTTTCCGGCGTGTGGCTCGCCAACGAAGATCGCTACCCCGAACAGCCGGCGCTGCTGCCGTCGGCTGCCAAGGCGCTGCAGGAGCGGCTCGGCAACGGCTTGAAGGACGCGCCCCACACGCAATGCCTGCCGCAGGGGCTGCCGACCCCCGCGTCGATTGGACCATTCATGGCGAAGCTGGTTCAAACGCCGTCGCTCCTCGTGGTGCTGTTCGAGGATACCGGCGGCTTCCGGCAGATCTTCATGGACGGCCGTCCGCACCCACAGGATCCCGACCCGAGCTGGGTTGGACATTCGATCGGCAAATGGGAAGGCGATACGCTGGTCGTCGACACCATCGGCTACAACGATCAGAGCTGGATCGGCATCTATCCGCACTCGGAGATGCTGCACGTCACCGAGCGGATTCGGCGGCCGGACTTCGGGCACCTCGACATCCGCGTGACGTTCGACGACCCGGGCGCCTTCAGCGCGCCATACCACCAAACGTTGAATTGGGATCTGCTGCCGGCCGAGGAAGTTGTCGCCTACGTTTGCGAGAACAACAAGGCGCAACACCTGGTGGGGAGGTGATGGTCATGAGACAGCTGTTCGCGGCCTCCGCACTCACTGCATTCATGTTCGCGGCCGCACCCGGCTACGCGCACCATTCGTTTGCCGCGGAGTTCGACGCCGACAAGCCGATCAAGCTCGCAGGGACAGTCACGAAGGTCGAATGGACCCAGCCGCACGCGTGGATCTACATCGACGCGATGGACGATTCCGGCAAGATCGTGAACTGGGGCTGGGAGCTCGGGAGTCCGACGAGTCTCGCCCGGCTCGGATGGACGCGGAATGTGTTGAAGGTCGGCACCTCAGTCACCTTCGAGGGCAGCCGCGCACGGGACGGGAGTAACACCGCGAACGCGCGCAGCGTCACGCTCAACGCGACTGGTCAGAAGCTGCTCGGCGCGTCGAGTCAAGGGCAAACGCCGTAACACCGCTGCGGTATCCTCCGATCTCCACGTGGACACGACCGCGGACGTGACAATCTATCTTCCGGAGCCGTTGCGCACCTACGCCGGAGGCATCGTCGAGCTGCCGATTTCCGCGTGCACGGTGCGCGACATGCTCGGGCGCCTCGAGCAGACGCAGGCGGCGCTGTATCGCAACGTGTGTGATGAGACGGGCGCGGTGCGCCGGCACTTGAATATCTTTATCAATGCAGACAATGTGCGCGATCTCGATGGTCTCGCCACCAGACTGAAGCCCGGTGACGTGATCACGATCGTGCCGGCGGTGTCAGGAGGATGACCGTGGCAGATCACGTGATGCTGACGATCGGAACCAAGAAGGGTGTCTTCGTCGCCGAGGCGAAGAAGACCAGGAGACGGTTCGACCTGCGGGGCCCGTTTGGCCCTGGCGTTCCGGTTTACTCGACGTTGGTCGACACGCGCGGCACGCCCGCGATCTACGCGTCGAGCTGCAACCCGTTCTTCGGCATGAAGGTGCTGAAGTCGACTGACGCGGGCAGAAGCTTCAAGGAGACGAAGTCCGCGCCGGCATTCCCGAAAGACGACGGCCGCGCGTTGATCAACATCTGGTCGATCGAGCCCGGCGGCGCGAAGAAAGAGTTGTGGGCCGGCGTCGAGCCGGCGTCGCTCTTCAAGAGTTACGACGGCGGCGATTCGTGGGAGATGGTGCCCGGCATCAGCAACCACGAGCACGCGCGCAAGTGGAACCCGGGCAATGGCGGCCTCTGCATGCACACCATCATCCGCGACGGCAATCGCGTGCATCTCGGTATCTCTACGGGCGGGCACTACCTCAGCGAAGACGGCGGTCGCACCTTCAGCGCCGCGAACACGGGTGTTGGTGCGGGCTTCCAGCCCGATCCGTATCCGGAGTACGGCCAGTGCGTGCACAAGATCGTGCGCCACGACGGCGCGCCGGGCCGGCTCTACATGCAGAACCATGGCGGTTGGGCGAACTGGTCGGGCCCCGGCGGTCCGCGCCCCGATATCGGCGTGCTGCGCAGCGATGATCACGGCCACACCTGGCGATCGATCGCGAAGGGCCTCCCGTCGGATTTCGGCTTTCCGATTGTCGTGCACCCGCACGACGCGGATACGGTCTACGTGATGCCGCTCGAGCCGATGACGCGCACCTGTCCCGGCGGCGCGCCTGCAGTGTGGCGGAGCGAGAATGGGGGCGTCTCATGGTCGCGGATCGCGAAGGGGCTGCCGAAGAAGCAGAGTTACTTCACGATCCTGCGGGACGCGATGACCATCGACGATCTGAAATCGCCGGCGCTGTACTTCGGCACGACGACGGGGCAGTTGTGGATCGGGAGAGAGGGTGGCGAGAAGTTCGAGTGCCTGTTCGACGCACTGCCGCCCATCCACAATGTGAAGGTCGCGGTCGTGTAGGCGCGCTCGGCCGGGGCGCCGTTAGTCTCCGAATAGCTCCAATTGCGGACGCGGCACGCGCGGCCGGCGCTTGACGGCATCGTCCAGCACGGTCCGCCCGCCGAGGGATGGCGAGATCGATCGCTCGTGAGCAATCGTTTCGTCGACATCGGCGTACGGATCTCTTTGTCGCTCGACAAGGCGGAGCAACGCATCGAGCCGCTGCATGCCCTGCAGCTTTTCCGAGTGGCCGACCTTGGCGCTCTCGAGCGCCCGGCGCAGTACACCAATCGATTCGTCGTACACCTTCAGCGGCACCGGGAAAGGATGCCCGTCTTTGCCGCCGTGTGCGAAGGCGAATCGTGCCGGATCCTCGAACCGTGTGGGGGCGCCGTGGATCACTTCGGCGACGAGCGTTAGCGATTGTAGCGTCCTCGGGCCGAGCTGCTCGAGGAGCAGGAAGGAGGCGAAGTCGCGCAGGTCGCGCTCGTGGGCGAGGGCCAGCACGGCACCCAGACGACTGGCGTTGACGTCGCTCCTACGGACCTCGTGATGCGCCGGCATCTCCAGACGACGGACCTGCGCCAGTATCTTTTCCGGATCCTCATGCGCGATGGCGAGCAGCGCATCCTGGGCGGGAGCCGCACGCCCGTCGACGAGATTGCGGATGACTCCCTGCGGCTGGCCGACGATCGCTGTATGCGGATCGGCGATGAAGTCGCGAACACTCGCCGAGTGCCAGTGATACCGGCGCGCAAGCCGATTCCCTTCGTTCATCCCCTGCTGCACGACCGCCCACTGGCCGTCGGCCGTGACAACGAACGTATGCAGATAGATCTGGAAGCCGTCGTCGACCGCGTTGTTGTCGATGCGGGCGGTGAGCCGGCTGGCGCGCACCAGCGCCGGCCCATCCAGGCTGGTGGCATCGGCGATCCGGCGCAGCTCGGCAGGCGTGTTGCGGGAGTGCCGTCCGCGTCCGCCGCAAATGTAGATCCCGAGTTCGCCAACGCGCGGATTGAGCCCCCGCTTCAGCGCGCCCATCACCGACGTCGTGATTCCTGACGAATGCCAGTCCATTCCCATGACGCTGCCGAGCGCCTGGAACCAGAACGGATCACTGAGGCGCGAGAGGAATTCGGACCGCCCGTAGTGAGCGATGACGCTCTCGGCGATGGCAGTGCCGAGCATCGTCATCCGCGTGGCGAGCCACGCCGGTACGCGGCCGCCGTGCAATGGGAGGTCAGCGATCCCCGAACGTTTCATCGAGCTCATTCTACGTCGCGTTGACATACATAGAATAGCAATGTATAAGCGTTCTTGGTATGGACGTCGGAAAAGATCTCGTCGCCGCCTCTGCCACACCCCTCGTGCTCGCCATCCTTGCTGAAGGCGACAGCTATGGGTACGCAATCATCAAGCGCGTCACCGAACTGTCCGGCGGCCATCTGCAGTGGACCGACGGCATGCTGTATCCGGTGCTGCATCGGCTCGAGCGGCAGGGGCTCGTCGCGGCGAAGTGGGGCAAGTCAGAGACGGGCCGCCGCAGGAAGTACTACCGCATCACGCGCGAGGGGCGCGCACAACTCGCCGCGCAGCGGCAGCGCTGGAAGGTGGTCGATCAGACGCTGCACGCCATCTGGATGAAAACGAGCCCCGCATGAGCGCGCCGCCGTCTGCGGTCCCCGTCGAAGACCAAATCGCGCAGTGGCGCGGATATCTCCGGCGGCGCCGTGCCATCCACGGCGCTGATGTCGACGAGCTCGAAGGACATCTGCGCGATCAGATGGCCACGCTGACGACGGCCGGCCTTGCTGGCGACGAAGCGTTTCTCATCGCGGTGAAGCGGATGGGCAGCATCGATTCGCTGTCGCGCGAATTCGCGCGCGAACACTCCGAGCGGCTGTGGAAGCAGCTCGTCGTCGCCGGCAACGAATCATCGGATGCAACGGCGCCACTGCTTCGCAAGGAAACGGCCGTTGTCCTCGCACTCGCCGTGGCAGCAGCATGTGCCGTCAAGGCGCCAGAACTCTTCGGTGTTCATCTCCTCGATGGCCACGGCAAGGTAATGCCGTTTTATCAGCGCAATGCCACCTTCTTCGTCACACCGCTGCTTGTCGTCTACTTCGCGTGGAAGCGCGGCATGAGCGCTGCCGCGGCGGCGTCGCTTGCGATCCCTTTTGCGATCGCAGCCGTGTTCGCCAACATCTATCCATTTCCGGCTCCCAGCAGCACGCAGAATCTGACAGCGCTGCACCTGCCGATTGCGCTCTGGTTCATCGTCGGCGCGGCCTATACGGGCGGCCGCTGGCTCACCGAGGGCCGAATGAACTTCGTCCGCTTTTCGGGTGAGCTCTTCATTTACTACGTGCTGATCGCGCTCGGGGGAGGAGTGCTCACCGGGTTCACCGTCATGATGTTCGACGCCATCGGCATAAAGGCCGATGTGCTCGTCGGCACCTGGCTGGTCCCGTGTGGCGCGGCGGGAGCGGTGATTATCGCGTCATGGCTGGTCGAAGCGAAGCAGAGCGTCATCGAGAACATGGCACCCGTGCTGACGCGCGTCTTTACGCCGATGTTCACCGTGATCCTGCTCGCGTTCCTCGCGACGATGGCGTGGACGGGCCATGCTATCGATATCAAGCGCGACGTGCTGATTTCCTTCGATCTGCTCCTCGTCCTCGTCGTCGGACTCGTGCTGTACGCCGTGTCGGCGCGCGAGCCGCACGCCCCGCCCGATGTGTTCGATGGGCTGCAGCTGCTGCTGGTCGTCAGCGCGCTCGCTGTCGACGTGCTGGCGTTGGCCGCCATCGCCAGCCGCATCAGCGAATTCGGCTTCACACCGAACCGGGTGGCCGCGCTTGGCGAGAACATCATCCTGCTGGTGAATCTATGGCGGTCCGGATGGCTGTACCTGCAGTTTCTTCGCAATCGCGCACGATTTCCCGTACTCGAGCGGTGGCAGACGGATTACCTGCCGGTCTATTCCGCGTGGGCCGCGATCGTCGTCATCCTCTTTCCACCCCTATTCAGCTTTAATTGACCCGTTGACACTCCACGGGGGCAGGAGTAGAGTCGGCCCCTCTTCGGGGTGACCACTCTTCGGCGAATCCGCAACCTCTGGGTGACTCGTAGCAAGGAGGAATGCGATGAGCGGCCGGACGATCCTGGGTGTCTTCGCGTGTGGTGTCAGTCTCCTTCTGATCTGCGCTTCCGCATCGGCGCAGAGTTCAAACGGCAGCATTGCGGGCGTGGTGAAAGATGCGTCGGGCGCGGTGCTGCCCGGCGTCACGGTTGAAGCCGCCAGTCCCGCGTTGATCGAAAAAGCCCGCTCGGCCGTCACCGACGGCCAGGGCCTCTACCGGATCGTGGATCTCCGTCCGGGTGCATACACTGTCACATTCACCCTGTCCGGGTTCAGCACGTTGAGGCGTGAAGGCCTCGACCTGACGGCGGGATTCACCGCGACAGTCAACGCCGACCTGAAGGTTGGTGAGCTCGCTGAAACAATCACCGTCAGCGGCGAGACGCCTGTCGTCGATTTGCAGAACGTGCGCCAGCAGACGACGCTGTCGCGGACGACGCTCGAGGCGCTCCCCACGACCGGCCGCATCAGTCAGCTGGTAAACTTCATTCCAGGCGCCGTCGTTGGCAATGCCGTCTGGCAGAGCGTCGGAGGGCTTGACGAACGCGCGAATGCGTTTTCAGCGCACGGCGGACGGTTCAACGACAACGCGCCGATCGTCGATGGCCTCGTCCAGCGGCTGCAGGGCGGCGCGATATTCGTCTTCAACCAGCTGACATTCCAGGAAGTCTCGGTCGAGACCGGCGGCATCTCCGCCGACCGCGTGACCGGCGGCGTGCAGATGAACATCGTGCCGAGAGATGGGGGCAACACGTTCTCCGGCAGCTTCAACACCTCGCATACGGCGCCGTCGCTGCAGGCGGACAATCTCAACGACACACTGCGCGCGCGCGGCTTGAGCTTTTCGTCGTCGCTCAAGAAGCACTACGACACGGGCGGCGCATTCGGCGGCCCCGTCGTTCGCGACAAATTGTGGTTCTTCGCAGGAACGCGGCTCGGAGCGAATCAGCAGTACCAGCAGGGGAACTACTTCAACAAGCTGCAGAACCAGCGTGTTGGGACCGACCCGGTGTACCGCGTCACCTTCTACGAGCCGGATCTGAGCCGGCCGGCTTACACCGACGACTATTACCGTGACTTCAGCCTGCGACTCACATGGCAGGCGACGAAGAGGAACAAGCTGGTCGCCTCGTACCAGGCGCAGCCGAACTGCAGCTGCTTCTGGCCCATTCTCGAACTCGGGCCGCAGAACAACGTGCAGGGAACGCCCGAGGCGGTCGGCGCGCACAACTACAAGGTGAACTATCTCCCGCTGGTTACCTGGACGTCCGCGGTGAGCAGCCGTTTGCTGATCGAGGTGGGCGGGTCGGCAAACGTCTTCGACAACGAAACGATGCGTACGGACCCGAGCGTCGGCACGGACACGATTGCGATCACCGAACTGTCGACGAACTTCCGCTACGGATCGCGTGCGCTCAGCTTGACCCATGCCGGCGGATACCGCATCCAGCACAACCGCCAGTACCGTCAGCGCGCGTCGGTCTCCTACGTGACCGGGCAGCATTCGCTGAAAACGGGGGTCGACCTCGCCGAATATTCCGAAGGCGCACCGGGATGGGCCAACGATTCGAACCAGATCAACGGTGCCCGTTCCTACACGTTCAGGGATCGGATTCCGCAGCAGGTCACTATCTGGGCGGTGCCATTCGAGGCGCTGTGGCGCTCGCGCGATATTGCGGCATACGCGCAGGATCAGTGGACCATTCACCAGCTGACGCTCAACCTCGGCGTTCGCTTCGACAACTTCAACGGCTACGCTCCTGAGACGCGCATGCCCGCCGGACCGTTCGTGCCGGAGCGTCTCTTCCCGCGGACCAAGAACGCGCCCAACTGGACCAACCTGAACCCGAGGATCGGCGGAGCGTACGACTTGTTCGGCAACGGCAAGACCGCGGTCAAGGCATCGATCGGGCGGTACACGCCGTATGCGATCGCCGCCGTCGACATTCCGGCCAACAACCAGGCGAACAGCACCACACGAACCTGGAACGACAACGGCAATTACGTGCCGGACTGCGACCTGCGCAATCCGCTGGCCAACGGCGAGTGCGGTCCCTGGTCTGACCTGACGTTCGGTCAGATCCGCGCGGGGAGCACGCGAAGAGCTGCGGACGCGCTCGGCGGCTACAACCTGCAGGACTACAACTGGCAGCTCGCCGCCCAGGTGCAGCACCAGCTTCGGCCGAACGTTGCGCTGAACGCCGGGTATTTCCGCACGTGGTACGGCAACTTCCTCGTCACCGACAATCAGGCGACCGCCGTCAGTGACTACGACCCGTTCTGCGTCACCGCGCCGACGGATTCGCGCCTGCCCGGCGGCGGCGGTAATCAGATCTGCGGCCTTTACGACATCAAGCCTGCTGTCTTTGGACGCGTGGACAACGTCGTCACGCAGCACACCCATTACGGCAAGCAGACGGAAACCTTCAACGGCGTCGACGTGGGCCTTGAAGCGCGGATGGCACGCGGAGCGCGGTTCCAGGCCGGCGTCAGCTTCGGCCGCACGACGACCGACACGTGCGCCTTCAACGCTCTGCCACAGGTGCTCCCGACCAACATCGGCGAGGTCGCGGTCTCGACGACCGTGCTGACCCCCCGCACATCCGACTTCTGTCACATCAGCCGTCCGTGGACGTCGGCCACCGGTGTGAACCTGGTCGCGATTTATCCGCTGCCATGGGACTTCCAGTTCAGCGCCCTGTATTTCGACAAACCTGGCATTCCCATCGTGGCGAGCCGCGCCTACACGAACGCGGAGATCCGGACGTCGCTCGGCCGGGATCTCGGCCAGTGCCGCGGCGCAGCCACGTGCAATGCGAGCGTGGTCATCAACGTCACGCCGGACGCCAGCGTCTTTGAGGACCGGCTGCGGCAGATGGACATCCGCTTCTCGCGCGCATTTCGTGTGGGCAAGATGCGTATCCGTGGCAACGGGGATCTCTACAACCTCTTCAACGCGAGCAACGTGCTGAGCATGACGACGCGGTACTCCGGGGCGACCGGCGGGCAGTGGCTGCGGCCGCTGCAGATCCTCGGTGGACGGATGTTCAAGATCAGCGCTCAAGTGGACTTCTGATTCACTGGGCTGACGTGGAGAGGCTTCTCCTCGCGTCTCTGAGCAGCGCCGCGATCGTCGCGACGCTGCTCGGAACGGCCGACGCGCAGAACCGCGTCACGAGCATCGCCTCGGGAGGCACACCCGTTGTCGCGGACAGTCAGGTAAACGGTCCGGTGCCGCGTCTGCCGGACGGCCATCCGGATTTGAGTGGACCGTGGCTCGGCGGCGGTTCGAATGCCGACATCGAGCGTGAAGGCGGCTTGAAACCGGGCGAGCTACCGCTGCTGCCATGGGCGAAAGAGCTGCGCGACACACGCAGGGAGCAGGACGAACCGTATGTCGCGTGCACGCCGATGAGCGTCCCGCGCATCAATCCTTTTCCCTGGAAAATGGTCTTCAGCCTGACGACGAAAGGCATCACGGAGATCTACATCCTTCACGAGCTCGGTGATGCCGGTGCGCATCGCGTTGTCTACATGGACGGCCGCAAACATCCAGATGCCAAGCATCTGTTCCCGACGTGGTACGGGCATTCGATCGGTCACTGGGAAGGGGACACACTCGTCATCGACACCGTCGGCTACAACGACAGGTTCTGGTTCGACAGCCGCGGCACGCCGCATACCGAGCAGCTCCACACGATCGAGCGGTTCTCGCGGCCGAACTACGGCACGCTGATCAACGACTTCACGCTCGAGGATCCCGGTGCGTATTCACGGCCGGTACAACTGCGGTTCACGGCACGGCGCGTGCGCCAGGACGTCGAGCTGATGGAAGACATCTGTACCGAAGACAACCAGGCGGGCATTGCGGGCGGCTACAAGCTCAATCCGAATAACGACAAGGAAGAGCCCATCGGCGGCAGGTAAGGGAGGTGCTCGATGGAGGTCCGAATGAGACGGCCGGTTCCGGAGTTGTGTCTCGGCGTATTGATCCTTCTTCTCACCACCACCATCGCCTCTGCGCAGTTGTCCACAGCGCAGTTGAGCGGCCGTGTAACCGACGAGAGCAGCGCCGTGCTGCCTGGCGTCACGGTGACGGCGACACAGATCGACACCGGGTTCGTGCGAACTGGTGTGACCGACGCCGGCGGTTCGTACATTCTGTCGAACCTTCCGACCGGGCCGTATCGGCTCGAGGTGTCCCTC